>ENA-OREC01001139-OREC01001139.1-marine-metagenome-genome-assembly--contig:-NODE-1139-length-12806-cov-12.604211_pt1 | contig 12806 bp, 10 predicted proteins | sample MGYA00248626_ERZ508543 | MGnify/ENA primary metagenome ERZ508543 (study PRJEB26211, sample SAMN05518279) | marine metagenome | isolation source: Puget Sound, Washington, USA | host: Bankia setacea... | reverse complement strand
AACTGTGTGGTGTGTAACTGTGTGGTGTGTTAACTGTGTGGTGTGTAACTGTGTGGTGTGTTAACTGTGTGGTGTGTAACTGTGTGGTGTGTTAATTGTGTGGTGTGTAACTGTGTGGTATGTGACTGAGTAGTGTGTTAACTGTGTGGTGTGTTAACTGTGTGGTGTGTTAACTGTGTGGTGTTTAATTGTGTGGTATGTAACTGTGTGGTGTGTTAACTGTGTGGTGTGTAAACTGCTCAGTGTGACCATGACTTAAAAAAGTGTGAAAGGACCTACTATATTAAATATGGGGATTTGTAGCGAAACATGGAGGAGCCATATTGGAGCTTTTTGTCAACCTGCAAAGACCAAATAAGTATCCGTATCGCCCTGTTTCTGATGCTAGTTGCCCAGTGTGTTGAATCAAACCCGGACCTGCAACTAAAGGTCGTACAGGCAAGCAAGGTAAACATAGATAAAAACCTACAAAACTACCAGAAACATCACGCGAAATGGAGCTAATACAAAATAACCGCGAGTCTCGAGCTGCCAACCTTGGGCGCCGATCAGAAGTTATACATACAAGTAAAAAAACACAGTGATGCTTCATCTCAAGACCCTGCGTCAACTATAGACACAATTAAGGATGTGTTTAGTGACCCAAGAGATGATCAATCTGACTCTGAACAAATGGATACTAAGTCGCTGTTACTTGATATCCGCAAAGATGTAAAATCAATGAACAGGAGATTTGATCAATTTAAGTAATCAGTCAATGAGATACGCTCCAAAAGGAAAGTTGGACAAAGTGGAAGACACCAGAAACAATCGAACAAGCCATTTGTGGTGTTATTACCGACAGTCTTGATATTGAACGTGCTGAATACAATATAGAAAAGGCTTATAGAATAAATAGCAGATCAAAACCAAGTCCAGTTATTGTACAGTTCTCGAGCAGGAAACAACAGGATACAATTCTATACAGGTTTCGATCAAAACGCAAGAAAACAGGACTTCCATTCAGGATTAGCGAGGATTTACCGGAACAAGTATCAACAGCTTGATCTTTCATGTATCCGTTCCTAGTCGAATGTTCAAGTCAAGATAAATATGCGTTCTTAAGAAATGAATAGTTATTTGTTGGAAGGAAAAAGTCTGAACCCTCGCTGCACTCGGGTCCACTCCTGTCCCTCGCTGGCCCCCTGGTTGGACAAACCAGTCTTCTAACCCCTCCCACATAAGATTCTTTTAATATTACTGGTACATGTACTTAATATTATACTATTTCTATTCTAGAATGTGACACCATACATTGTTGAACTATCACCTGGGGACGTCCTGTATGTGCCTAAACAATGGTGGCACTTTGTAGAGAGTCTAGGGCCTTCTATCAGTGTCAATACTTGGGTTCCTATGGTAAGGCTTTAGGGCTGACATGAGGGCAAGGGTTTAAGTAATATATGTTTACTTTATTCTGACTCTTAAGTAGGAAATAGGTTATTATTTACCCAACCAGTACAATGTTTGAGGACCCAATCAGTGATAAAATTATACAGGCAAATGAACATGATTGTTAAGAGCAGGTTTTGAATGACCACATTTGTATCCAGCCAATATTACCAATTGCTTTAAGTATCATTCATGCTGGCAGTATAGGCTAAACATAAAGCCCATTCACTTGTTGACATCTTTGGTGAATCTGTACGTCGTTGACTGTGTTGTTTTCTCTTTTACAGAAAAATGACAGAAAAAGTCATGTGGAGGAATCTGTATGTCGTCTGCTGTTCTCTAGTCTTTCTTCTAACATTCTCTCAAATGAGCAGCAAACGGAGTGTCTTAACACAGGGGAGGTAATTTGAAGTAGTTTAGATCACATTTGAACAAATCTTTCTAATCAGCATAACTGCATATATTTTTGTGAATAATAAGATATGATATAGCTTTTGATGTTAAGACATGAGTTAAATAAGCCATGACAATTAATGGGGGCAACAGGACTATATAAGCCTGTAGGTGGTGCTGGGGCAAGCTTTTGAATAATTTCAAACATGCTTCACATCAGGGACCCTAAATTACAAATTTCAAAATATTTACAAATAATATAGAAATGAAACTATGTAGGCATCTAGATTAACATAAATTATACTCATTGAGATATTTTTGATAACGCCACCAGAAACATGAGTTTGAGAAAAAAATCCAACCATCAGATTCAAAATTTGAATTTGCCGGGGGAGTGGCTAATTGGTGTAGGCTGGATTATGAGCTCTCTGTTGTAAGCATGACCACCGCTGTTGTTTAAATTCCTAGTAACTGACTGATAGCAGATGACATACAACACTGTTAAAATCGAACGCTGAGTATAACAGACCGGGAGATAGTCCAGAGTGTTTAATCATAACCCCTCCCCATTTACTCGCTGCCCTGGTAGCTATTGTTTTGCCTTTAAATAAGGAGTACCTATTTGTTATGATATATTATGGAAATGGATAAAACTTGCTTAATCACAAAACACACATCACAGTTGACTATAATCAGTGGGTTCTTCACAAACATGGCACATTTAAACATTACAAAATAAAGTTCAGTATTCAAATAAAAATAACACAAGTTTATAGAAAATTATTTAGGAAAAAACTGTTAACTTATAATAATGCTGTGATCATGACCATTCATTTCTTTAATCCTTGCAAATTGTTCAATAGTGTACCATTGCCTTACCTGTATATTACAACTTTATAGGAGATTCAGCCCAGCTCTGTCAACATTCAGTATGTCAATACAGCAATTCAACAGTTCACAGACAAGGAAGATGAGGGAGAGAAAGACTGGTTTCAAATGTTTGTAGAGAAATTCTCAAACATAAAAATATTGTGTCCATCTAGGAGAGAACAAAGTGTATGTGATAAGAAAAGAAAGCTTGATGACAATGTAAATGTGTGTGGTTCTAAGTGCATGAAAGAAGAACAAGGCAGCACAATGTGTAGAACATGTGACAATCAATGTACTGGTGTGGAAGTACGAACAGTTTCTAAATTAGAATCTTTAGAATTTCAGCAATTCCTGATGGACCATTTTGATTGGGATAAAATAGAATCATGGTGCGAAGAAACAGGTACTGAATGTCCCAAGACAAAACAGTGCAATACAAAAGGTGATTCAAGACTTGGTGAAAGGGAAACTTCAGTGATGAGTTGTAAAGAAAGAATGGACACACCTTTGTCATGTAGTACTTCCACCTATTGCTGTGCTGAACACTTAAAACTTTATGAAAACAGAGTGGATAAGTCTATAAATGTGTCAGAAACTGATATTTTAAAAGCAGTTCTTGACCCCAGAGTTGTAAGTTTAATATCCCAATTGTTACTAGATAAAAGCCTAACATAAAAGTCATGCATTCTCAGTGAGGGTTTTCTCTCTCTCTCTCTAAGTCTGCTGTTGATAAGAAAATAGAGAAGTTTTTATTATACACTTGTACTCTTGGGCAGCATCTGCATCATTCCTCATAAAAAGGCCAGTCTCAAATGTAAAAGTGCTGTCGAAGTGCTGATACATGTACCATAATACTGTCTTAAAATTGGCAGTTTTATCAGTGTTATCATGTCTAGATATAAATCTTAGTATATAACTGCCATTTAAATCTCTAGATCTAACTACAGATACCTGGATTTGATCTTTATCAGTCAATAATAGAATGCCGGAGCCTTCCCGCTTATTGTCACCACTTTTATTACATGTCAATCATTGTCTATTTTCAAATCAGATCAATGAGATAATGGAGATAAGATATTGGTGGTTCAAGAGTTTCTTCACTTATCTGCAGATGCACCAATATTGTTTCAGATAGACAAAAATAACAATAGAATTGTTCAGTAACATTCAAGATAGGCAACCATTCACCAAAAAATCTAAAAAAAAGATTTGACAAAATTATAGCAGACTCTTGAAATACAAATCTAAAAACGATGGACAGAAGTCAAATCTGTAATCTGCCAATTTGTTCAATATTTTTAAGAGTTTCATATATAAACAAGATTTTTGTTGTAGTTTAATCGTAAACGACTTTGTCAATTGGTAAAACATGTATTTTTATAAAATATTTTAGGTATAATTCCATAAAGAATGTTGATCTTTGTGATATTGCAGATGAAGCCAAATGTGTCTAAATGACAGAAATAAATTCAACAAATCAGTTTTATTGACTTATCTTGTTTCTTTTAAGGCATTTCATTAGTAGAAAGCCTCAATTCCACACAGATGTCTTTCCTGTCTAGTTCAAGCTAGAAGGAAAATTTAGCCATGTCATGTTAAGAACAAAAAGTCACATACCCTGCTACATTTGTATATACATGTACTAGCATTCAACATGTTAAACAGCTAGCATATTCAAATTCTTAACAGCTTTTATTTCTCACCTAAAGTGTCCACCCTTCTCTACTGCTATAGTTATGAATAGGGATACTTTCAAACTGACTTATGTAGTTCTTAGGACTCAAAGTTGTAAGTGTTATGTGAAAGGTGTAAAGCCAATGGCCCATACAATACCAATGGTTGTACTAAATATTGAAGCTATTCCTACCATTGGTATGTAGAGAACTAGACTAAGTCACTTAAATGCTCTATAGTCTACAAGCGACACCTGTATTATTCTCTGTAGAATCAAGTACACACACTTATAAAAGACCAAGAAGTTGACAATTTTGCATTTTTAAACAGAATCTAGATAAAAAGACCATGGCATGCCTGCATAGTCAACCTCTAATTTAAGTAGAGCTAGTCATAAACAAAGTCCAATGTTTGCTTCCTTAACTACCTGCATGTAGTCATTCTTAAAAAAACTGAAACAGGGTCAGTTGGGTGTCATAAAAGCTTGGTGTTGAATGGAATGTAATAACCTTCTTGTTTCATTTATAGTTATATGTACACCAGTTTTCTGTTCAGCCCTTGAACTTTGTATGGGGTTTTACTTGTCCTATAGATATTTCATTGTGTTTTACAGTCCATAAAAAGCAAAATTGTTTCTTAATGATTTAGGACCTTTTCATTAACTTTATTTGTTTTTAGAAAATTAAATCTTATCTATCTATCTTCCAATAATGTCAAACCCCTGTTGGGGACCTAGACATACGCGCGTCAAGCTGCAGGAATATTATTAAAGCTAAAAATAAAGAAGAGGGGGAGCCAATATATTGTAACCAATATACAGCGACTTAAAGTAATATAAGGGAGGATACATATTAGGTTAATACTCTCGGACGTTCTAGAGCTAGGTTTCCTTAATGATATTACTTCTTTTTTTAAATTTGTCTGCTTTCAAATTTTTATACACTCAGATTATTTCATAGTATATATAACAGTCTGATCTAAACAAGTTGGTAGGCTCTAGCTGCTAAACCAAAGGAAAGTAAACATTGGGAAAAAGACTAGCTAGGTTAAAGGTCTATGATAATGTAACTCATTCACTGGCAGACACTATTTGTTTCTTATTATTTCTAATTAACTTTAATTAGGTTCATTGTTGGAAAGAAATGACATAATATCAGCTGCATTTAACAATAAGATCATTTAATTATTTATACTAATTGAATAAGATCTATATATATCCAAAAGAGAGCAAACAATGTTGATATGCTCAAACAATCTCCCATATTGATGCTCAATATAGCCTGGTAGCTCCTTCCACTTGATTGCGTACGTAAAACGCCGAGTGTCTTCGTCGCGTTTCGTAATTCACCCTCGTCTAACATCGGCAGCCAATGGTAGAAACTTTACATTAACCAATGAAAGCACCTTGTTTAACAGCATTGAACCAACGAAATTCACTAAAAATTGACCAATCATTTCATTACTTGGACTGACCAATGACAGAACAGCAAATTATGACGTGTTTTTGTTGTGTTCCAAAAATAATCTAGCATACCCCAGAAATCATTGCAAAAGAGCGCTAGTTTTCAAGTGAACAGAGAAAAGGTGAGAGTTTATGTATGAAAATGCTTAATCTTTTAAATACAAATGGTATCATGTAGTTAAACAATGTCTCTTTCATTTCCATGTTGGATCTTTGCGTTAGAAAACGAGCAGACCACGATGTTCATGTGAATTTCTAGGCTTGCTGTAGACAAAGCAGTCCGCCGCCATTTTGGTCTCCTCGTATGTCAACATTAACACGAATTTTACATCAAACGACTTTCAAATCTGCATTCCTTTTTTTATAGTGTATTTTCTTGCGTACTATGTACTTGCATAAAGATCACGAGGTGTCTAATCAGTTGTTTTGATTTCCGAAAATGCATGGACAAGTTGGTTAAATAATTTCCGGCTAGTGCTATAAATAGACGTGATAATTTTGCGGGAAAACCTACGTGACATCAGTTTGTTTTTCGTCGACAATAGTTATACTTCTTTTAGACATGATCATTCACCTCAATGATTTGTAGAATTGTTTCTACTCTGTATATGACACCTATTGAAATTAGGTTATGGCTGAAATTTTCACCAATACCATTTGTGTCATGAAAGTTGCAATGTTTTCGCTGATGTTTGTTAACTTTCTCAGGATAGTGTCCAGTCAGCCCCTTATTTCCACTCACGTTCTACTAGTAGAGGACATCGTGTTTATGTCTTAAACAAACTTGTTTTAGTGTTTGGTGAGATTATTTAATTAATGTATATATAGATAGATATTGATAAAAATGATACATTAATTGAGCACAAACCCACATATTTTTTTATAATAAAATCTTACTTACCCTCAGTCAACAAAGTCAACTGTTGCATTTTTATTAACTGTTGATGGATTGCAGTTTCAGAATGGCACGTACCAAGCAGACAGCTAGAAAGTCTACAGGAGGAAAGGCTCCACGTAAGCAGCTCGCAACAAAGGCAGCCAGGAAAAGTGCCCCCTCTACAGGAGGTGTGAAGAAGCCCCATCGTTACAGGCCAGGAACAGTAGCTCTGAGAGAAATCCGTCGATACCAAAAGTCTACTGAATTGCTGATCAGGAAACTCCCATTCCAGCGCTTGGTGAGAGAAATAGCTCAGGACTTCAAGACTGATCTTAGATTCCAGAGTGCTGCCATAGGAGCTCTCCAGGTAAAATATGTTTGCTTTTTAAAACTAAGCAGTTGTACTAGATGTGATGATTGTAAGTGTCAACAGTAAATGTTTTCAAAGATATTAAAAGTGGAAGTTTCTAAATTGCTTCAAGGTGATAAGTTTTATTTATGAATCCTGCTTGTGTATAGTTGTTTTGTTTTTATTCAGATCTTTCACAAACCTTTCATGTTTCTTTCAGGAGGCTAGTGAAGCATACCTTGTTGGTCTATTTGAGGACACAAATCTGTGCGCTATCCACGCCAAACGTGTCACTATTATGCCTAAAGACATACAGCTTGCACGCAGAATCCGAGGAGAACGAGCATAATCTTCATACAGACTCACTCATCGACTCATCAATGGAACTTTTATACTTTCAGTTGTGATAAATGTGACCTTAAGGCTGCTTGAGATTCGGATCTCAGAGTGACAAAATCAGCAGGAACCATCCAATCATAATCAGTGTCATCTAAAGTGGCTCATAGTTTTTGTTGCGTCGATTCACAGAGATTTTAACTTTTGTACATTTTATAAATTCAGGGGCAGCAAGTGGTTTGGGCACATTTCTAGATGATTTTGGTTTTATACTGGAAAGTTTTCTGCTAACTAACAAGTTTTAACAACATGAACAAAATCTTATTTATCTTTGAAAAAGACTGAACCATTCTGGTGAAACTGATTTGTGAAGGATTTTGTGCATTTATCTAATTATGAACAGGGAAGAAACTTTGTATTAACTAAAATTTGATTAAAAATCATTACCTCTCAAAAGTTGTACTTATTTATTTGGGAACTGTGCTCAACCAGTTGTTTTATCACTTTTTTTTGTCAGATATTTTAATTCTGTGTGTTTATGTTGTCTTTTTCAATATTGTTCTTTGTCAAAATTCTAATCATGACTCAAACTGAAATCAAAAAGACAATAATGCAGTTTTTGAGGAACAAACTGAAAATTATTGGAAAGATTATAAAATTATTCACTCTACTTCGAAACTTTACTATTTGGAATTGCTACATGTATTTTATTTTTATGTTGTCTTATCATTAAAATGTAGTTTTAACCAATGTGATCTTGTCTTCAGTTATTTTTTTATAAGATATGGCTGCTTGTGAAGCTCATAAATTGTGTTGGTTTTCTGAACAAAGTTCCACATAATTGTGGTTGGTCAAAGATTAATCGAGCACATTGACCAATATGTGTTTAATTATCATGTATGGCAGATACATGTATACCTTCGCATTTTCTGAAGGACATCAATATTTGGACGCATATACAAGCGTTATATTATTAGCGATTATACAGCGAATTACTTTACAAAACCATTTGTTTAATTATTTACTCATGGACACTGAAAATATGGCACATACAAGCTGGTAATACTGCTTGAAAAAGGGAAGCACTGTTTTGTACAGCTGATCACATATTGAAATACATTCATGTCACACGAGTTAACATGCTTACAACCTACATAAATATATTCAGTCTTATTTTCATACAGTTATGATAGAACACCAGAAAGTATGGCTAGTTATAGTTATGGTAAAAACTTGTATGTATTGGTTCACATCTGATTGTGGTTATGAGCTCTGTACCTAGTGATCAAGTCTGCTGGGATTTAACCTTAGACTTCATTGCTTTTGTTATATCTCGGTTTAAATGAAAATGATATTTGTTTACGAGTTGACTTCCATTGAAATTAATATTTAAAAAATCACCAACATTGGAGACTTATGAAAGACTAAATAATATGATTATGGCGAGATGAATTTTAACTTCCTTTGTGAAAGTTATGTGTTCTTCGTTATAAGAACTATTAAGGTTGTTCTAGCCACTGACCGAAAATATTGTGATGTGATCATGAAAGCTCAATTATTAAAACACCTTTTACTGATGGTTATGTCATGAGCTAACCAAAGCTGTTCAGACAAATACACTTAAAAGAACTTAACTGAGTTACCAGTTGTGCAATTTTCATAGCGGTTACCAGGAATTGTGCAATAACTACACATACTAAATTTAGATCTTTTGCAACATGTGGACAACTTTTCTCTAGGGTGGTGACAAAGGCTACAACAGATTTGTTGATAATAATTACTCCTGTGGGATAGACTGTTACCAATTTTTGCACAATGGTAAAGCCTTGAAGGTAGGCTTGCATGTCTGTTCACGCCAACACCCACACATTAAAAGTGGAAGTGACTGTTTATGACCACAAGGTCTGCAACAACTTGGCAGAGTTTGACGAGATTCATTTATCCTAAATTGCGGTATTTCACCACACTGCAATGCTGTCTATGATAACAAGATCTTGGCCAAGTTTTGTTATGAAGGCTAATACTGCATTTAAAACTAAGACTGGTTGTACAGAACCATAAAAGGAACAGCTCCAAGCTTGCGTGTATGTTTTGATGTATAACAAAATGTACCCTTGAGTTTGATAATGATATTTGTGGCCATATCACAATTGACACAGAAAATCAGAAACAGATTTGGATAAAAAAGTTTATTGTTGTACTATTTAGTTCACATAATAAAATGTATGTACAATTCAACACATGAAGCTGATAAAAATGTATAATGCTTTAATATGTATTGACATGTTTTCAAATTTACAAAGCACATAGAATTGTTAAAAAAAAAGATGGGGACATTTCCCAAAAGGAATGCATTCCAGGCTAAGTAACATTGTTTTTGTTAAACAGTTCATTTTATACACAAGGAATAATCTTTTGTTTTTCTTTTCTTTATAAATACAGAAGATTTATAGTCTTCGAAAAAAAACACAACATAAATAAAATATATTTCACAAAATGAAAATGGCCTCTTCACCGAATGAAACAACAACCTGAGATATGAAATGGCCATCCTATTTTTCCAAAGCTAAATAGTTATCGCTCAAATGAATTAACATAATCATGATCTGAATGTTCTCTCAATATCCTACTTGAGGTCTCTGTAATGTTGATTAAATGACATCATTAAACAGTGTTTCACGGACATGAATTAGGACGGATCATTTGAATAGAACATACTGGCATTAGTGTGATATCCAATGTTTCTCTTGCAATAAATTATGTCTGTTAACCGATCTTAACACGGATGCTTTTAAGACAATTGTATGCCAGTGTAGTGCTTCCTCCAGACTATGCTACATGGATCAGAAAGGATCAGAAAACAGTCCATTCTTCACCTATCTATATAATACACTGTCAGTGCAGAACTATCACAACACGTATAAATCACAGAATAAGTTCCAGTGTCCATTCTCTACCTTCTCTTCCCTCCTGCTTTCAACTGTTTTAACTCATTCTCATGGTAATGGGAGACAGCTGATGTTTCTGCAAGCTGAAAAACATAAAATGTAGGCATGTTATAATTGTTTGTTTCATAGCCATACATGATTCAAATAAACCTGCACTTTGACAAGAACAGAGACACCTTTGTGAGATTGAGTATCTAATGATGGGATGTAAGGTGTGTTTAAGTACAAATATTTGATTGCAAACTACTGTTTTTATGAACTTTCGCCTGCTTTTGATAACATTAAGAAAGAAAGTCATTACTATGTTTTCTTCTTTCAGGTCAAACACATTTATATAGTCTTCTTTGATTTCTCAGCTAAACAGTGGTTGAATGATGCCAGATGCTGCTGGATTCTCATCAATAACATTATTTATCTTTTTAACAAAGACTATCTACATGTCACACTGTAATAATTTTCGTGGGCTCATAACTACATGTTTTTTTCACAATTTATTACAAGGACATTAAAGTCACCCTTTTTCCATCATCATTCACAATATACTTTCCAACACTATCATTACCATATCTAAAAGGATGTCAATTTTCAGCTTTAGTAGATTGTTTTCTTCTGAGAGATTTTGGTTGTCTTTTCTTAGTTTCATCACTTCTTTATGACTTGATGCATTTGGTCCCGTCTCTGAAATAGAAATTTATATATGTTTTATCATATGACTGTTGGTTTGGCAAAATTATAACATTTAAAACAACATGTGTTTACAAGCAAAACTAAAAACACAAACTTTGACTGTCATTTTCTTACCAAAAGCTATTACGGATTTTAAACAAAATTTGAAAGGTCTGATTAATAAAAGCTTTACCTTGAACCCACATTCCATTTTCAAACGCAACCTCTTGACCACCAAGCCTCAGCTTAACTGGTCCAACATCAGGTCCAAATTCTTCTCTTGACTTCTCTGCATCAAGATGAAGATTGGATAAAGAATGGGCTCTTCTGGGAGGTGTTTTTTTAGGTGAAAATTTATCTCCAAATGGGAAAAGAGGCATTGTTCCTGCAATACAAGAAAAGAAACTTAATGAAAGAGAGACATGGATGATAACATTTTCTAAATTGACAGATTCTCACTTCAAAAGCATGATCACTAGAGTTGGGGTTTCCCCAATGTGTAACTGTAGTCATTAGCAAAATATCTTAAAATCATGCAGCGATCTCATAATTTGACACTTAAATTATAAAAAGGTACCTTCCTCAACTTGTAAAAAGGCAAGACTATACACTCAGTGACTGTGACTGACACAGAAGACACCCTCTGTCACATAAATGTCTGAATAGCATGCTGTTCACAAAAGAACATTTATGACCAGTAGGCAATACCACGTTTTGGGGGTTGTAGACAGATCAAATACCCAACTTCATAAAGGTAGAACCTGTTACATGTACTAACATCGAATTTTAGTATTGTTGCATAGGTACTTGAGTACAACAACAGTTAATCAGAACCACATGTATATAGAGGGCAAATTGTTTACTGCTTAGTTGTTGGTCATCCTCTGGTGCCACACACTGCAACTCCAATATATATCCTAACTTATTCCATTGTACCCAACTTCTAATGGTAATGTAACCGTTATTCAACTGTGGCAAATCGTTATCAAACTGTTTCAAATCGTTAGTAATTCCTTCTAATCGTCAACTAAGGCACTTTTTTAGCACAAGCAACTACACCATTTAAATTGAATGAACCTCCTGATCAGTTATTATTTCTATTTAAACTAGCACATGGAAGTTGTGATGTTTCTGGTCACAGGACTGTGTATGGTCTCTGAGGATATCATCCGAAAATTGAGTGTCCGAAAAGGCATGTACTCGAAGAAACCCCTGGTTTTCTTTTTATGCGAGGGTTACTGTATAGTTTCATTTCCTAAAACTATATAAAAGAAGAAAACTCCATATATACCTTGTAAAAGTACGCTGAGCTTTAAGATCGTTTCTTAATCTTTGATTGCTTGCAAATGTTTTGTTTCAGCTTGTTTATATCTGTATGCGCATGCGCGTTTCCGGACGCTTTCTCTGATGTATATGCAAGCGTTTGTTGATCTTGGAATGAACGACAACAAGGAAGTAGAAAACTGAATGAATACGCTGATTATGCCGGATTCCCTACTATTTTTTCATCGAAATTGTAAGTGGCTGTCATTCAAATTATCTATTAGATGTGAGTACTACACCACATTTAAATTCGGCTGTTCTCTGTCTTGATAAACTGACATTTTCTGAGTCTGACTCACTGACTCTGAGGCAAGGACCATGATTAGAAATCATTTTAGAAACTCATTTTGTATGTAATGTCCATTATGACATGGAACGGGTACCACTTTCCAAACTTACCAATGCCTGAACATACCATTTTAGGATGATGAGTATACCTCACTTTCACTGAATAATGAATGATGTTTTATACACATA
>ENA-OREC01001138-OREC01001138.1-marine-metagenome-genome-assembly--contig:-NODE-1138-length-12807-cov-11.760173_pt1 | contig 12807 bp, 8 predicted proteins | sample MGYA00248626_ERZ508543 | MGnify/ENA primary metagenome ERZ508543 (study PRJEB26211, sample SAMN05518279) | marine metagenome | isolation source: Puget Sound, Washington, USA | host: Bankia setacea... | reverse complement strand
CTCTCTCTCTATCTCCCCCTCTCTCTCTCTCTATCTCCCCTCTCTCTCTCTCTCTCTCTCTCTCTCTCCCCCCCTCTCTCTCTCTCTCTCCCCTCTCTCTCCCTCTCTCTCTCTATCTCTCCCCCCCTCTCTCTCTCATACCCACCCACAAAAAACACCACTCAATTAATATTTAGGCCAATCCTAACCTAATCTAAGTCACATTTAATTAGATTCGTGTATGTAATAGTTAGGGCTACATGTACATCTGTCATACAACTATAAGGAAGTCAGCCTTTAAAACTTTTAAAACTTTGACCTGTTGTAGTACATATATAGACACAATTTTGCCTGCAACCAAATGTTATCTTAAATTTCGAGAAAGTTACAAGCCCCTTTTTCATTCATAACTTTCATCAGTTTAACCTCTTCCTCTGATGCATTATTCACGCTTTGATTTCACCACATACGAAGCAATATACAAAAAACAAGTACGGTTTGTATCAACAAAAAAGCACCGTACAAAAATAGCTCGCCAAAAAAAGTAACTTAATGCAACTTGTGCGTTTTGGTGGATAATATCAACACTGTAAAACGTATGGCAAATAAAAAAACACGACAGATATAAATCAGTCGCTATCACATTGAATGATATTATCACACAATCGGAATGTCTTAATTGATTGATATATAACATAATATATTATACATTATTTAATTGATAATTATACCAGAAAAAAACAAAAATATCAGAATTATACAACTGCACTAAATTCAGTACGGTAATGTTAGCTATTAAGACCCTTTGAACAATGAATTGCGCATTTATCAATACACGGACAATCTACTAATACGACCACAGTTGATGACTTGAAAACTGGTCTTTGTGGGAAGTATATGTATACTTCTAGGAGAATTAAATTTGTCTAGAAAAAAACAAAATTGTCTGTAAAGAAGTGGTTTAATAAGACAGGTTTTATCATTGATCGTGGTGTTGGTGTTTGTTTTATGCTTGACTCTCCGAGACGACTACCCCTAAAAAAAGACCAAGTTTATATCTACATGTGTATGTATATGTTATAAGGTACGTTTTAATGTACATGTAAGTATTGTGATATAGGTATTCATCATGTACCTAATGACTACAATTATTGGTTGTAATGTACGTATGAAGGGTAATGTACGTATGAAGGGTAATACATAGACAGCCGGTTCAGTACTGAGTATGCGTGTGCGTGTTTCCGTGCTTTGTCTTTATCAATAACGTCCATCATTTCACGACAGCGTAGTCTAGTTGTTTCGCTATTTGTTAACATATGTAAAGACGTGTTTTAATGATCTAATGGTCTCGCCACTTACAAATCTATCCTCAGGCTCAATTTTTATTGCCGATGCTATTTACGGTAAACATATTTTTTTCTAGTATTTTTGTAATTTTCTGTTTGCTCTTTTTAACGTTTAACGATCGGTACATATGTGTCAGAAAATAGAATGATACAGTACTGAACTATGTTTACTATGGTCAACGGAGATGACTGCACTGTCATGTTGATTCTGGTTTAACGGATCATTTTGGACGCTGTTTAACCGCCTAGTGTTGAAAACCCAAAACAATCTATCCTCGGAAATATTTCCAAGTGGATCAGAAATAATGAAATACTCAAAGGAGAGGTTTTGGCCCGCTCCGCGATTTCATGCAAGCCCGAAATCGATCCACAACTGTCCAGCGTTGAGGTTGGCTATTTCGACATACACCTAAAACAGAAACATGCCTATAAAACACACATGTTCTAAACGGCCTCGGTCTTTTTTTTTCAGTCCATGGTTTTATTTAACCGGTTGAATACAGTATACAGTGCCAATATAAAGCGGACCAAAATCCAATTCAAACTCATTTACTCTCCTACTTCGAAAGCGATTATTTACACAATACTGGATTCAAAAGTTGGCATAATTACCCCTGTAAACAGTACAACTTAGCACCTTTACACTCGATGAACATTTAGTAGGGTATGTATGTACTCCAATTGTCAAATAGCCCTCCTTCTTTAGTTAAGGTGTTGCGTCCATGTATAACCTTAAAGCGATACAGATGAAGATGATCTCAAAACAATCACATGCAATACATGCTTGTGTGATGTGTGTTATTGTCATTGTAGCAGCTTGAAGACGAAAATAAAACTATTGGTAAGTGTTATTTTAAGAAAACAAGATTACAGAAACATGCCGATATTTGAAACATAAACAACTGAACTAAATAATTTATGAATCGATAAAGATTTGTATACATTTTATCTTTATTTATTTACTTGTTAGGTTAAGCAAAATGCCTCGTTGGTATACTTACGCCATGTGTTATTAAAATACTGCTACTTTCGATTTCTGTAAATCAATCATCACCGACTCACGACCGAGGTTGGAAATGTACGGAAAAGCACGTCTCCATTTTATGTATAGAGAAACTTTCATCTGGGTACACCTTAAATCAAACTGTATAGCTGCTCCGCATTTAAATCACCGGCATTGTGCGAGCCTTTTCAAGTGGTCATCTATAAGAACCCTGTTGTGTAAGAGTAACTTACTAGTGAGAAAATAGTAGACCCTAATACCTATTCAACATTGCTTAATGTATATAGTAAACACTCTGGATCATTCACAAAGTACATGGGTTAAAAATGGAGAACAAACTGGTTAAATGACGACAGAAAGGCTATATCAGACACTTTCAGGTTTTAAAAACGTACTTATTTAAGTCAGTTTTGGTAAAAAAAAATCTAAATATACAGAACTGTGTCAATACGTGGGGTGGCTTTAATCGGTTGGTTTTAATTTGTTCGCGAGTCAATACGAATACAGGTACATCGGTTTTGACGAATGCCTATTTGCTGAACTTATTTACCCGGTTGTCTGTACCAGAAGCACGTGCTGGTGCTGATGACATCTTGTTGTTTATTTACGAATTGTGTTAGTTAGCATGTGCGTCATCTTTAATTGATATGTAAGTCTATAATATTTATGGACTAGGGTTCCCATTTGCGTTATATTGCCATGTTTATTATGATTGAAAAAATGATAACAGACCGTTTGTGCAAATTCAGCAGAACTGGGACACCACTCCACATTATGAAAATAGCCATTAATGATTTCACATTGTACGGTTGTGTAAAAGCTGTGTTCCAACGTGTTGTAAGTATGCCTTGAAGCAACACTAAATGCTGACCAACATGTGCACAACAGCATACAGCAATGGTTAAAGTTACAAGGACGGGAACAAAGCACATAAACAGCGGGGACCTACACAGCTGTTACCTCGTCATACTTGTATACATGACATAAATACACGGATTGTCATTCAGTTATCTTTTAGAGCCGTGACCTCGGTTAGTTAACATTAATATCTAACCGTTGCCTCGAGCAGATAATTTCGATATAGACCCTTACGTCAACTAGTATACGCACTTTCAACTAGAACTGCAATTCGCTGGTTATTCGACAAATCGTGTTTCAATAAAGTAATTGTAGCATTAATATATTTGTTTATTTGTTTGTTTGTTTCCCTTTTGTTAGCCCTAGCTGTAAAATATACATAATATACCTACGTACAATAGCGAAGCGATACAAGCCCTACGGATAAAACTCCATTTGGTTCCTATGAAAGGTGATGTAGATCGATGAGGTTTGTGCACACGTCTAAACAATATAGTTTCTGTTATATCCTGTATCTTGTTTTGTTAATTAGTTGTAACGAGTCAAATCAACGTCCAAGTGATGCTCCTAATTCCGGAATAGTGTGGATAGCAAGTTTTCCAGTTTCTCCAATGAACGAACTATCGTAGCTTGTCCTTTAGCACACGGTATGTTAGTGGAAGAATAGATTAGTAGATTATATCATTGTTCATTCATAACATACCTTGTATTATCTTTATTTGACTAAACACGTGTATAGCCAATACATGACAATACCATTATTCGAGTGTATAATTCACATAATGAAATGTCCAGGCATGCTTGTTATCCTCTTTATAATTGCAATTATTTTGAAACGTGTTCAAATATATTGTCAGCTAGCGTATATCTTTAACTTTCACATGCAAGCCTTTATATATTATGGAAACACAATGTTTTCAGGTACAGCGGTAACTGATGTGTCTCACCTGTAGATAGGACTTGTATCAAACAGTCACCTACTTGTAATTGCCAGTTCCGTACGTAGCTAGACCAGTGCTGTAACAAACTACCTTTATGGAGTGACCACTTGATTATAATGATCACTTCCTTGCGTGCATTATATGGATTTCGTTTTCATTCAGCTTGCTAACAATGGTCAGTATGTCAACGAAGACCTACCCTGTGTTTCCCCAGTGTCGACGCACTTGACTGTATTTATATATCGACCAGAGAAAATGTTAAACACGGGTGGAATAAAGCCTTCCTCAATCAAGGTCATGACATGGTTAATCTTCACGTATGAACTTCAATTTCAGTCGAAGATCTACCTTTCTCGTGCACCCGACTTCTAAACATCCAGATAACGTCCTCAGTTACAAAACTATGCCCTACTGTGAAAGCGCTATACTGTAGTAGTTCTATGGTTCGTCTGTAGATTGCTTGATTCATACAGTCACGCTATGGTCTATACTTTCACACTGCTAGCTTGGTAATACAGTGGTGATTTATGTTTCAAGGACAGATCTAGACTATAGTGAACTACATTTCATAACCCAGAAAAATCTCGTGACAGACTACCAGGGATACCGAAGCACGCTCAAGTACCTATACACACAGCTAATAATGCTGCTGCTGCAAAATTGCGCCGCGGCCAAAAATCACAAAGTAGCATCTTAAGTTTCAGACATTCGTAACGATGATCCTGTCTACTTTATTAAGTGCTAGAGTTGACATTGTGCTACGAATTAGTAAAAAGTGAAATGAGAAGAAAACTCCAATCTTACTGAAACATAAGTGTACTCGTCTATTAATTTAATCTTTTTTAAAGACAAAACATCTACATTGTAAGTGCTAGTATTCAGTCTAAATGGTATAGAAATGGAAATACCCTAGTGTAATATAAGCCACAGAGAGAGAGAGAGAGAGAGAGAGAGAGAGAGAGAGAGAGAGAGAGAGAGAGGGGGGGAGGATAGAGTAAAGCAAGCATGTACAGACTGCAGCAGTGTGCACACACTCATTTGTAGCTAACACACACTTCAGATAAATGATGATCACCGCTCATAAACATGTAATTTTACTTGGCATTGAACAAAGACACTGATTCATTAAGAGAATGTGTGAGTCAGCACTGATTCAGCTGTTTCTGAGACTCATTCTGTACTTTCTCTAGAACATAAGTGACAGTGTACAGTTTGTTATACTGTCTCGCAAGTACTGTTTTCTAGTAGCAGGTGTCCAAGTTCACTACGTAAAAGAGACATAGCAAAATAAGATAATAACAATAATGATAATGAAACAATTAACATTATCAATCATTAACATTTGTCGGTTTGACTGTAAGTATATTTCATTAGTATTTTCTTACACTTTAAAAATCAGGAAGGGTGGGAGGTCCGGTCCGTACCAACCCAGATATCGTTTAGAGGCTAACTAGTAAATGAAAGTATTCAAAATGGCTTGAATATCAAAAACAACATCAAAACAACATTTTGACATTTGCACAATCTATGATATCAGTAAATCTATTGCATACTGTAGCAAATCAAACTTAAAGTAGCTAAAGGTATGTTACATTCTGAAATATTCACGTAAATATGTTACTTGTGATCTATTGTACGTAACTTGCTAGAGGCAGATTCAAGTTTATCAAAATAGCAAAACACGCCTTTATACGGTTCGACTATCTGTACAAGTATTAAGTCAACTTAGCTAAGTACGTGACCCTCTGAATCGAATTACTCGTCCTAATGTTCATGTTTAACAAATCTTTACAAACAAACACGCACATATCTCAGTTAGACCGTCCTTTTCGGTATCCGTCTACTATCTATAGCCAGGTACATATGCTCACACCAAACACGGCGGACAAAGTCATCCCTAAAGACCGGTGGGTTCTCCAAACAAGTGTTTAACAAGTGTTTAACTACAGTGTGCTTTCACAGAACCATAGAATCATCGAACTCACCAAAACGAGACATGATACATACTATATACACACATCATATACAAGTACAGTTGGTGATATCCTTTGGGCTTATTGCAAAGATCCTCTCTCCAAAGTCACTGAATGTTCCTCTGGCAGTCTAAAATTAAGATCGGTTCACACGTAAACTAATCCATGTACGATCCCCCTAACCACTATTTTTAATGTAATTCGGTTCCGCTCGGATGACAGACTCGTTATTTAGACCTATTTTCTCTGTCCCGTGGGTTGTCTTCATATCGACATTTCACTATATTTCTGCTTTTAGAATCAGTTTCTTAAAGACAATTTTATGACTCGTATGAACAGGTTTGTGGAAACTCATCCTATGTGTAGTTTCGAACACCTATTAACACTAGGTCTCAGCCAAACAGTCGAGTAAGTACACCTTTCTATAATGTGGCGTCTTCAGGCTCGACCACGGTTTGGTAATTTATTTTGTCTATCCTTTATCACTTACTTGTCCACCTTTAGTTCATGTCCGGGAGTTGTCAGTAAGATGATTATATCCTTTAAAAGAACGACATAGTACTGGTTTGCTTATATAGGTTCGTGAGAGACTTGTGTTTATAATTGATATACTGTTGAAAGCGGCGTACCCAACCCAACCAATCAAAATCAATACATATACTTGTATATACACATACATTTGTTTTATTTTTAAAAGTGACAGTTAATTGTCAATTGTGTAAACGTGTCTGGTAAATATCCTATCAAAACTACTAAGGACTCGGTATAGCAAGGAGACACCGACCTGACACTATTGAATTCTTTACGTGAACCTTCTGAATTACTTATATAAATAGTGTAAAGTTATTAAAGAAAGTCTTAAACACCAAAGCAATCATGTGCGCAAGTAACACTATTGGTATCGAATGAACCTCATCTTGTTATGTATTCCCTGGTGACAAGTTAACTTTTCCCAGCTATATTAACGACACAGGTTTTGTGATTGCTACTTTGAGAGGATGGTTCACATAACTACTTGAACACGGATCGAGTCCACTTCTTAGATTATTCATCAACTTGTGAAACAATACCTTGTTGATAAGTGAATCTGTCTGTTGTACCTTGGACTCGCTAGTATCAAACATTGACCTAAATATCTAGATTGTTGTTTTTGTTTTTTTGTACAGGATGATAATAACGTTGACAGTACAAACTGAAATGAAGTCATGATTTGGAACAGTTTTCCTTGTACTGTGCTTTCGCTTGATTAAATAGGATCACAACAATAAAGCGAAACTAGGCGATACACTCATGAGGTGACCTTTTTGAACTAGGAACTTTGTTGGCTCATGTTTGTGTTTTATAGTACAAAGTGTATACCATGGTCGTATAGTTTTGTTTGTGTGCAGTTGGGGCCTTACCATAATTGTTTAATTGATGTACAACTCTCTCACTTAGACCAGTCGGAACTAATGCCATTTTATAGTTAAGACCATCTTTTCTAGAACATTTCGGAAGTGTTTCTGACAGTTTGGTCTCAACACATCACGAAGACCATGCGGACTTTGCCCGAAAAATGGTCTTAGGGGAATAAACAGTTCAGGGTAAAAATGCGAGTTTGACTGTATATAAATTTGAAGTGAGAAACAGACAAAAGGAGACTTATGTGAACTAAATTTGTATCAGTGGCCACAAAACACGTGTTTATTTTAATCAGAGAATCTACCATACATGCTTTTAGAGGCTAACAATCGCCGCTATCTTGTAAACACTGTCATTAAACACGGCCATTTAAGGAAACACTTCATGTAAACTGGGAGGATTCAACCAGTAGCTGTCTCTCTATTCATCTTGATATTGTTTTTATCTGTGAAGCTTTTCAAGGTGACATCATTGAAATCTCGTTAGTCATTGTGAACAAACGAAATCCGCTCCACGAAAACAGTCCGAATTGTTAGCATCTTAAAACACGCTACATGTCACATTTATAGACCATGCTGTTGTGAAATAGTCTTGAATGTGGACATATACATTTCAAACTGCTACGTTAACACTATTTCTGTGATATACCGCCCATCGAACAATCAAACGCTGGTCAACCTAATCAGAACCCAACTATCCTGTATAAGTGGTACATGACCTTCCCACAAGTAGTAATGTAGGGGCTGAAAGTGGTCACTTATTATATGTACATATACTTCTTGGACCTCTAGCTTAAGTAGATTTATTATAAAGTTACACTGTACATGTACATGATTTAACACACACAATTATGCACAGTTTATTAACACGGAACACGCTAAAATGCCTACCACGTGTCTTTACGATTCCTAGTTGCACGTGCGTATAATTATTCTTAAAAATAGTTTAGCAGCTATTGTGTAAACATCATTTTATGTGCTACGTTAATTCAAAAGCTCATAAGCTGACTTTATTATGTAGTCGATTAAAAGAACATAAAACTGAATGAATAAAATAAGTATGAATAACGTGTGACTTTTACGAACATGATTAATTCCCGGATATGGCAACATGTCGGATACTATTTACTATAAACTCATGCCATTAAATGCATCTCAACGTCAACCTTCTGCACTAAACTGTCAACTTTCATTAACTGTAAATAATTCAATTTACCATATGTCGCGTGAACTTTGCTCATAAAGCTGTCATTTTTGCTCATATTTGAGTTTCCATGTACGACTGGTATGAAAGGCTTACAAAGCATGAACATGCACAATAAAGGCAACACATAGGTGAGAGGTGTTGACATCTGAAATAATTCCGTTGTAAATCAAACGTATTTAGAATAGTTTTATCATTTCTATATGTAGTACTTAGTTCAAATCGAAGAGCATGCAGTGTTCAATCGGTACATATTCTGCCAGAGTGTCCGTTATACTGTTACTACGCTAGTTTTTAACTTGGGCAGTAAGAGTTCATGTGTTTTTGTGATTGTTATATATTGTAACTGTAAAAAGGGAAAAAGAAAGAGAGAAAGACACGGAGATACAGACACGACGGTAGGGTGTGGAGATAGAGGAGGATCACGGACGGACAGACAGACGCTCAGATAAAGAAGCATGTCTTATGGAGTAAGTTAAAAGTATGTCCTCATGCGGAACTTGCGTTTGTGGCGTCGCAAAAAAAGCTCTCTCCAAAACTCACCTTTATTTTCGAACATGTTCCATTCTGTAAGAAAACGAATAAGTCATATTCAAACTGTATTAACGATGACAAACCCGGAAAAAACACTAAATTGCTTTGGGTTCGTTTAGGTTTTAATTCAGATTTTAGTTAAACAATTGTTCAGACATTACCATACCGAATTCGATGTTAATTGCATGTATTTATCTTAGGCGTCTTTAGTAGAATTAATGGGTTAAGTCACTTAAGTATCTAGTACTAGACTAGTGTTCCGGTCCCTGTCAGTTTACTGCTATATGTATTACTTTAAATACGTCTCGTTATGACATTGTGATATATAAGGGCACCATCGGATGAATGGATAAATTGCATATGATTTTTCCACATAGCTAGTTGCATAAACTGCTGAGTTTACAAATATTTTCAAAAAATTAAAATGTCAATGAGTTTTGCAGGACGTGGGTTTTTCGTGAATTGAACATGCAGTTTAATTGAGGATGTAAATTTTATTAGATTTCTTTTGTAATTGAAATTACTGTTACATTACGTGAATAGCCTTCCAAAATCTGAACTGATATCAAATCGTAGTTAGATTGAATGGTAATGTTTGAACGATGTAGGAGGTTTCGTTGCCCTTCCAGTGTTTGACCTATGTAAAAGAAGTTCAGTTATAAAGAGCATATGATAGTTGGTTTGGTTTTCTATAAGGACCACACATATCCAAGGTTATACATGCCAATGTGTGCCTGGTGTAAGCATGGCCATGTCAGAGAAACTTCACGCGTGCTTGTCGAAGTGATCTTTAATGCATGTACTGTGTTCAGATGAATGACACAGAACATCAAAGAAGGTCCGCTTACATTGGGAAGAGACCTCATGTTCAAAATCATTTAGAAATACAGTAAAACCACGCAAAACCGTACTAGTAAAAATCCGAAAAACGTGCAACTCTGAACAAAATAACATAATTTGCTGAATCAGAAATCCAGTTTTAGATTGATAGAAACTGTCTGATGTTTCACTGTAAAATAGGCATAAGCACGCACTGGGGATATGTTAAAATATTAGCTGAAAACAACTACCATAGAGTGAGTCACATTCATCACATGACACTGCATGTTTCTCTCCCTCTCCTTCCGACCACCTCACCCCCTCATGTAAGGGACGTGTACGAACATTTCCTATATGCACATTGTGATCTGATTCATGCTCATAATTAACTTGTACTATTGTAACGAGCTCTGGACAGTGGCTTGATACTGGCCCTCGTATAACGCTCATAATGTTAGGCTTTTATGTGACAGCAGGTTGATGGATAACAAAGAATCAGCCGAAAACATATTGATTATGGCCTATTAACATTTTTCGGGGAGGAAAAAAGAAGATTAATAACTGGAGCTGTTAGTAACTGTGTGAAACAAAAACTGTCACAAAAATGTAACAATTGGTACAAGTTATTAGAAAAAGATCTAAAAAACAAACGCCTCATCATCTTAGGTAACGTACACAAATCGGCCCAGTTTGTACGCTGACCCAATAATTGGAATATGTCCATTAAGTGCGTTATTAGTACATTCGGGGCTATATTTAGGACAATATATATATATACCAAACTACAAAATACATCAACAAATATTGCCACAAACAACAATACGGTTAACCCTATTCTACCGAACAGAAGTCGCCTTTCTAAATGTGCAGTTGTTCACGAGCTGTGATTTAGAAACGGTGTGCACATGATATGTCAGAACTTTTATTTTCAGTCTCATGTAAAAGTATACATTCCATTACACCCAATGAAATTTCACCAAGTCGACTTTTTTATAAATAGTTATAATATTATTGTGTATTTACTATTTAACACACAGCAAACAACTCTGACTGTGTTTGCACTGGAGAAACCCTAACAAAAGGTCGAAAAGGAACGGGCAATGCATCGAGCGTTTGTTTGTTTTCTTCTATTGACACATATATATGTGGAACTTACAATAAACAACTTCCCATGCACTGATCAGACATAGATATGTAGATTGATCTAAGTGAAATTACTAAGTATACCATCCACAACTATACGCACTAAGAACTATAATGATATCAACCGAATATGCAGTGGAAGTATTATGGATATATGAACCATAGTTAGAAAAGTAAGTACCATTAATTACTAGCCACTTAATTACAAGCAGCAATCGATTCAATACTATTCTAAGTTGATACGCTAAGTACACTTCATGCAACGTAACTTACTCTTATAAACACTAACCTTCTAGTACTCTTATACTGTGCGTATAAAACTTGCTGTAAAGGCTGAGTATAACTAGCAGTCGACTCGTAAATTACCCTGTCTAATTAAATGATAACAGTTAATCTCTGAAACTAAGTTGTGTACTCCAAATACTATATTCACAACGGGGTACTGCGGACGGCCTTCTGATGAATGGTAGCAATTTACTCCTGCGGCGGCAATTTCTGAGTACAATCTACAATGGAAATTTCTGAATGCACTGTTGAAATGATTGTATGAAACTTAGTAAAAAAAGACTAAATGCCATCTACTATTTTATGAAACTTGATTAAACAGCGATACGAAGACTTCCTGTTAGACTGAAAATGAATGTATGAACTCACCTTGCTTAGTGTAAGTATCATATGAAACTTTGCCCTATAAACAGTCACCTGTTGGTGTAATGAACCATTATGAACATCCGAAACATACTTCATGTACCTATAACCAAGGGCTACCAAAAAGTACCCGACTAACTCTATATGTATTGTGACTTTAGTAGTGAAAAAGAGTGCTACCTTACATTATAGCACTATTACAAACATCGACCGAGATCTAAGCCACATATGCGAGTGTTTCCTACCTACCCACACGGTTCATTACGAGTCACATACCATCTGCTGTGAGGATTGTTGAGCGAGGATCACCTTGTATTGACGTATCAGTACAGTGCATAAATATAATATATACTTCCCAACACCGACACAGCAAATTACACGTACACTTGTATTATGTGTACATGTATAGTGATGTAAAAGAAGTATTATATGAGCGTTAGGTTTTACTCTTTCAATATAATTGCTAATTAGTATAACTAGATATATCAGTACGTTACCTTTGTAGTTCCTAAATCGTGAGTTACCAACACATAACTGTTAATATTTTGATAATACAACCACTCTCTTGAGATTGATGAAAATGGGCATTTGCTTGGTGGCGAAATGTAGTGATAAAACATCTAATCCACAACCCATAAATCCAAATATCGAGGTTGTATTTAAGAAGGTCTACCATTTAAGCATCCTGTAAGTGTGTTCTACAGCCTTGAATAAGTACAGAAGTACGTACGTTTGAAAATGATGCGTTTATGAGAACTTGACACACTGGAAACCGTTTTACAGTAAATAGTCGAAGTTGTAGGTTTTACAGACTAACACGATACTGGCATTTCCATCTACCTGGCATTCAAGCATTTCCACATAGTGGCACATACAGCTTTGGTATGAACAAATAAACCAGTTCGTTCATGAATTATACACATATAACGTTGGTACTCCCCCCCCCCCCCCCAAAAAAA
>ENA-OREC01001137-OREC01001137.1-marine-metagenome-genome-assembly--contig:-NODE-1137-length-12813-cov-13.219771_pt1 | contig 12813 bp, 8 predicted proteins | sample MGYA00248626_ERZ508543 | MGnify/ENA primary metagenome ERZ508543 (study PRJEB26211, sample SAMN05518279) | marine metagenome | isolation source: Puget Sound, Washington, USA | host: Bankia setacea... | reverse complement strand
CACTGTAACCTGTTAACTGTATGTAACATGCTGTAATACAGCTATGGACAACATCACTGTAACTTGTTAACTGTATGTAACATGCTGTAATGCAGCTATGGACAACAACACCGTAACCTGTTAAATGTATGTAACATGTTGTAATGCAGCTATGGACAACATCACTGTAACCTGCTAACTGTATGTAACATGCTGTAATGCAGCTATGGACAACAGCATTGTAACCTGTTAACTGTATGCAACATGCTGTAATGCAGCTATGGACAACAACACTGTCACATGTTAATTGTATGTAACATGCTGTAATGGAGCTATGGACAACGTCACCGTAACCTGTTAACTGTATGTAACATGCTGTAATACAGCTATGGACAACAGCACTGTAACCTGTTAACTGTATGTAACATGCTGTAATGCAGCTATGGACAACAACACTGTCACATGTTAATTGTATGTAACATGCTGTAATGCAGCTATGGACAACGTCACCGTAACCTGTTAACTGTATGTAACATGCTGTAATGCAGCTATGGACTACATCACCGTAACCTGTTAACTGTATGTAACATGCTCTAATGCAGCTATGGACAACATCACTGAAACCTGTTAACTGTATGTAACATGCTGTAATGCAGCTATGGACAACATCACTGTAACCTGTTAACTGTATGTAACATGCTGTAATTCAGCTATGGACAACAACACAAGTATAACTCATATGAAAATGCAACTTTTATTCGTGTACAGTTATTTAAAAGTAGTTAATATATCATTCCATCAGCGGTCAAAATGAAATACAGTCTTAGTATAGTTTAGTATATACGATAGGGCAGAGTGTTGTTGTTCAAAGTACTTCCGGTGTACAGGCCGCCATTGTACAAGAAAGCTTGTTGCTGTTGCTGCTGAGTAATCGTTGCCACGGAAACAATGTGAGATGCGCAAGTCAGAATAGCTTCGTTCCAGACCAGACCGGAAGGACATTGTTGAACAAACGCGTTGCCATGGTTATCACACTGGATGAACTTATGGGGGTCAGGATGTGGAAAGTAGAGGGTGTTGGTGAGTGTGGCTTGTATAGTGCAGGGGTTTGTAGTTGAAAGCAAGCCTGTAAACACAAATATAAATATCAACTATCTTGTTTTAGAAGGAAATGATTCATAAATAAAATAAACGTTCGAGAAAATTTGACCAACAACTCGGAGCATCTTTATAATCACTGTTGGCACAAAGGTTACAGTAGGTTTTAGAACAACACGATATAAGCATAGCTTATCCCAAGACGTCAACCTTTCAAGAAATATGTGCTTTATTTGTTTGCACTCAAATATGATCTGTGCTATAACAAATAAAAAATAGATATTTTGAAAAGTTCCAAAATGACCAAACGTAGCGAATCACAACTAGTTTCAATACCTGATGTTCCAGCTGCGGTTCCTATGACATTAGTGGCGACAACCATTCCAGCTTGGGTAGCATACACGCATGCCTGTACCCTCGCGTCCCACACCATATTGGCCGGACATGTTAGAAGTACCGATTGACCTTGACCCGAACACTGGATAAACCTAGTTGCATCACGAGCCACAGGGAAGTAAAGCGTACCAGTCAAGAGGTTCTGACCGGTGCAAGGGTTATTTAAACCGAGGCTTGTGACATCATAAATGGGCTGGCTCACGATCAACTACAACATAGACAAAGAAGAACGTAACACATATTCATAACTCATTGGGTGCTTCGAATTACACGAAGGACACGAGTGGCATAGCCTTCATGACTAACACGTGACTTGTAATGTCACGTGTAATGTCATAAACAGACTGGCTCACTATCCGCTACATGTTCAACGAAAACATATGATAAGAACTTCGTACGTTGTTCCATCAAATAGATGACGCGTGTTTGAGGTTTAATAACAATAATAGCAGTGTGGTCCTCTGAATAAGGTAGATTGTCATCAAAGTACAGTGTTGTCTTAAAGTATGGACATGTTTAACATGTTTACGTGGTGAACGCCCAGTAAAGAAATATGCAAAGGAAACATAGAGTTGTTGTTTTGTATATTTATTTCAACTTTAAAATGAATAGGTATCTAAATATGTAAATAATAAATGTGTATACCTTTGTTTGTACGCACGTCGTTGTTGCCTGGTCATACACTTCTCCTGTCGGACATTGGATGACGAACAGTCTGTTGTTGACCCCACATTGTAGGAACTTGGTGTTGTCTGTGGGATGTGGGAAGTTGAGGGCCTGGAGAACATTGTTTATACACGGGTTGTTTGGTACCTGCCATTGACCTGGTACAATATAATGTGTCAAACCAGTTACTTCCTAAACATATATAAACCGCACGATACATTAGTTTGGATTCATCTATTTGCATGGCTTTGACGGACATATACATTCTTTGATTTCGACATGTGTTATTTTATATAAACAGTCAATCATTATATCGAATTTATATTCTTGAGTTCGAGTTTCAACTAACCTTTGAAATCCATGATAATTGGTACTCAACAAAATAAACTTATTTCAAATTATTTAGTATTTAGAAGTACAGTTTGTATGTCCTCCATCTGTGTTAGGGCGATAATAGCATCATATTGATAACTTACATCCTACAGGAGAAGCGTAGCCTGTCTGTAACACTTGGCTTGGCCGACTACCCGGCAACACGACCGCACGCCCCTCTTGGTTCGCTGTGGTATAAGAACATCAATACACATAAACTTCTAATACATGTATATGGACATATAGACTGGAACCTCACTTTGGGAACACATTATATAATACTTACTAAAGCTGACTTGTTGTAAAGACTGGTGTTCAACGAAAAACATATAGTTCTGATTATGCTGCTGCTGACAATGATGACCGTAGCGATGCTGATGTTTGTCGGATAAATCGATAAAAATTTTTAAAAACAACAACGTAAAACAATCAGAAATTATCAATAAGAACAATTTGCCTAAATAGAAAACATAATAATTGAATTTGTTTTGCACTTACATTCCCGGTTTGAAGTATCATAGAGCTCGGACAAACTGGCTCCCCGGACACTATGAGTCACACTACAGTACAGTGTTACCGCCAACACTAGAACGTTCATATTCGTGGTGAAATATTGGTGGTATGGTAGTGAACAAGAAGGGTTTTCTATCAAAGTATGCATTGATACGATGTGGAGTTGCATCTTTTATACTTTACAGTTTTACGCCCACCATAGAGAATATAATTAATCGTTGTGAAACAATTAAATTTGACGCCCATTTCTATTTCCGTTGCTCTTCCTACTGGGCTTCCTTTTGCTTAGTGGCACTCACTTTAAGGTAGCCTAATTATAAACTGTATGCGAATTGTTAGAACTACACTCAAGGTCTTCAGTCGAAACTCCTCCGACATTTACTCTACGCAGTCTAAATAATCGTGCGAGTACGGAAAAACCCGAGGCAGTACCGATCGTAAAGGTACTGTATACGAAGAAACTGCCGAGACAAGAAAAAACACTTCAACCTGATTTAAAGAGCTGAAGAACATTTCCAACAAACAATGTCGTTTTAACACGAATCTTGGAGGACAGTTATATTGAGATGGTGTACCTTAAGTTATATAAATCATGATTATATTGCTCTATGAGAAAATCGTGCAAACAGCAACCTGTACAACCTTTTGACCTTCCAGTTGTCAAGGAAATGCACCGCATTATCTCCGAGTTTTAAATTGAAAAGTAAATATTCGTATAAAGATAATTGTTTTCAACGCGTCGGACATTCGTTTACAGAACGGTAGCGTTGTAATTGATAAGCAAATATAACAAGATAACAGTAGTTATACCCGAACAAGATAACAGTAGTTTGGTTTCGATAACTAGTGTGAGACGTATCGTTATTAATGGAGACCTTAATGTCGTAAATATTCTTAATTACTTTTGGTAACGAGAAACGATGTTTGCATTTAAGCAACTTAAAATGGTGAACATATACTATTGGAGCCCTTGTAATATTGTTGGCAGATATAGTCTGTCTTTTAGCAAGTTATCTTTACATCTTAATTGTTTTTGTTGCTTAGACTCTTTGCCTTTTCTGAAGGACCTTCTTTTGAATCTTCTGCCCACAGTTGGTCTGTATTTTGTTAAGTTAGTTATACAGTTTCTACTTTAAATGAATGCCTAACGAGATTAAACCTACTAATCAATACAAACATATTGTTTATTGATTTTTTGAATATGTTTTATACATTTTCATCACCGACGTTTGAGTATGACTTACCATTTAATACACAAGCAAAAATATAACAGAAATAAACTGGTTTTCCTTGTTTGCCCTTTCGGGTATAAACAATTAGACTACCGTACTAGTTTGCGAAAGCTCTACTCTTCAGTAAGATATTGTGCTAGCGAAGTGCGGGTCTTCATGTTTGTGCATATTTTAATTTGTTCTCAATTGGAACTTGTAACCTATTCACAGTATATGAAGTTTATTAATAAACACTTTTAAACTGTTATACCCATGATGTATTGTCACATGACTTAAACTTAATTCACTCTTTATTTCATACATACTTCCATAAACCAATAGTAAGTATACACTAGTAAGTAAGTATCGTCCCTGTCTATATATATCCGCTTTCATATTACTTCTCCTTTGTATTGTTCTTCTTTTTTAACAAATCAAAACAACGTGCAATTAGCACTGTCCACGAGCCACGTGTGTCTTTAATTAACGAGTACAAGATAACAAGATAATTACACGTTGTCGCAAATAACACGTGACCGGCTTCACGATTGGCCAATGACAAATTGTTTAATTACCCTGTCCATTGTGTGCATGACCTAAATGATGAGCTAGTGAGACAATTAGTTAGTCTAGGAGACATTTAATTCGTGTTGCCTAATTTGTCTGCACAACGGGAAATAGTAGGAGCATTACCATCTTCGTGTACTGCAAATTAGTCTCAATATGTCGTCCGATAATCAATATTCTTAAAAACAATAAAAACACCTTTTGTGAAGAAAAAAAAATCGACATGTACTCAGCTTGTCTCAAAATTAAGCCTTGAGGAAGTTAGTGGTTCTCTTGTTTTCCATGGTTGACATGTAGTATGGTATATATACGATCTAGCCTTATAGTTACACCATCATATTCCAAATCGAACTGTTCAACTATATACATACCAGTACTTGAACATTGTATTAGTGGGAGAATAAAAATACAGCAAATATTCATTATGGAACAAAGGTATGTTTCAAGTGTTAAAACAACCGTAATAACTGTTTGTGATAATAAAAAAATGAAAGTGTAGAATGTTGTATTAAATGTTAGATTGTATTATTTTGTATTATACTTGTCATCATATATTACAGTTGTGATACGCTTTTAGATCGACCTGTTTTAAATAGTATATTGTGTTCTTTGTGTATTTTGGTATTTATTTTTGCAGCTCTATGCCAACATAGTTAAGAATGTTAATCGTTGCTATGAATGTACAACCGACCGGATAACTTGATTGATTGAATCATACTTGTTTGTAAATTCACAAACTGGTTGGACCAAACCTGTTCGCCTTCATTTCTTGTTCATGTTTTATTTACAAATACTGGCTTAGGACTTGTTTCGCTATACAATAACAGGATTAGCTTCGTTAAACGCGGCGACACAACTGACTTACTATAGAGGAACTGTCACCACATTGTTAACCCAGCACAAGTCATAGAAACGGAGCATTTACACGTTTGCCCAATGTTTAACTAGTGTTTGATTTCGAAAATATTCCTTTACTACATGCATTGTGTTTTTATTTTAGTATGAGTCTGCGATTGTTTAGCATGGATGTTTCTATCACTGACGACGCAGAAGAGATTGAAGCAGTCCTTACCCCACCCAAGTATCACCAAGGGAAACACGCCAAGAGTCCAATACTTGTGGATGAGGATTCGGGACTTGGTATGGACACAGATGAGGTAAGCGCACGACTTTCAATTTCATATCTGTAGGAAAAACTATTTTCCTTCCGTTGATCATGTGTTCGTTCTTTTGTTTAGTCATTCCTATATTCATTCAATCATGTTTCCATAAAACAATATTGACTTCTTGACAAAAAAGAAACAAATGCTAAGATCAGAAAAAAGTATCCTCTTCAGATATTACTAAGTTCATTTTGTACATATACAGTTTATGTCTTCCTTTACTATTTGTAAATTATTATCCTTATTATTATCTGTACATAGATAGAACTCATGAAGCCAGTGTCGCCGCTGTCTCTAGGGTCTGAAGACAGCGAAGACGAGATGAATGGTTCATATTGTCAGGTAAGTTATATAGGTCGTTTAATATTATTTGTTAATGAGTTTTATAATTAGTATTTCCTTCATTGATTAATGTTTAAGTTTTATTGGTCATTCATTTCATGTATTCGTTCGTTCGTCCGTCCGTCCGTCCGTCCGTTCGTTCGTTCGTTCGTTCGTTCATTCATTCATTCATTCATTCATTCATTCATTCATTCATTCATTCATCCATCCATCCATCCATTCATTCGTTAATTCACTCTTTTCTTTTTTTGTCTTTCTTTCTAACATTCATCTTTCATATTATTATTGATATTGTGTGTTAGTTCGTTTATTCTTTCATTCAGATATTCTTTCCTTCACCCATTATGTGCGTCCGTCCTTCCTTCAATTTCGTTTTTTTCTTCTGACAGTCTTTTGTTCGTTTGTTAATTCGTCAATTCATTTATTTATTCGTTCGTCCATAACGCTTTCATTTAGTTATTCCCTTTCATTTCGTTCTTTCTTCATCCCTTTCTTCATTAATTCATCAATTCCAGGCTTTGACTCCGGAAATATGTGTCAAGGGCGGTAACTCTAAGCTAAGAAGGAACATTTTCGCAAGAAAGCGGTCTGCAGATTCAATCCCAGCAGATGAAGAAATGACCCCTTCAATAAAACGGTCCAGACAAAACAAAACAAGTCTTCTGAAATATGCTTTAACGGTATGTTTTGTATTATTACGTTATCATCATCATTTTTAATTCGATATCCTTTTCATCATCAACATCATTACCATCATCAACGTCATCATCATTGGCGGCGTCGTCATCGTCATCAGCATCATAACATTGTGAAAAGTGTTCGCTCTTAATATATTTGTTGAGTTTTATTTTCTTTCAAATGGCGACAACTTCCTTTTATCTTTCTTTTAATCTGTACTTCCATTCTTTTTAGAACTCACCTCAACAATGCGAAGATCAAGTGGAGAGTGTCATTACGGCTGTGGATCAACTTGTTGCTGACACAGGATTGATTGCCGATGGTTCCCGTGATCACAGTTTACCCACAATTCCCGGTAAACATGGCGACCTGAAAACAATTTCCGTTCACACTGTAAGACTTGTTTATACTTCTACAAAGGCTCACATACTGTTAGAGCCTCCTGTCATTTTTCCTACTTTAATGATTCCTATATTCATATTTATTATTTTCACATGCTGAAGTTCTTTGTTTTTAGTTACGTTTGTATTCTTACTAATATATTGGCAACAGCTATCGAATGGTGGTTTCTGTTCACTAAGATTAGAACCGGAACACTTTTAAGCGTACAATTAACTTTGCCTTCGATATTTGAGACATATAAGCATCTTCAAATCTTAGATGGTTCCGTTTAAGAGACAGTTACATGCTCGGATGGAATAGACTACCTGACCAAAGAATTCCGACTTACATATAACATTAGGGTTAATTGTTGTTACTTCATTTCCACCCTTTTTGAAATTTCAGATGGCTAACCTACTTGAGCATAGACAAAACATTGCTGATGACATATTGATAGCAGATTGTAGATATCCATTTGAGTTTGAAGGTGGCCACATCAAGGTAAGTTACTTTTCTTTTAAAAGTAGTTTTCTTAATGTAACGTAAGAGGTAAATATCACACCATCTCTTATTTTTCATTTCAAGACAAAACAGAAACGCATGTATGTTGAGTTGTGATAGCAACCGATTTCAAACTTAAACACAAAGCACTATATGAGTTGACTTAAAAAATACTTTAGTCAAAACTGATACAACGTAAACACATGTACAATATATGTACTAATAGGTTAAACCGAAATGTTACTGTGTTATTTTATGATACTCTAATTAGACTGCCTATTTTATTTTCAGGGCGCTGTAAACCTCTACACGAAGGACCAAGTGCACGAGCTGCTCAGTCTCAAAATCAGACCACGTGTCATTGTGTTCCACTGTGAATTCTCCTCAGAACGTGGCCCTAAACTGTAATTATTTAGATGGTTTATGCATTTCGATGCATTGTAATAAATAGTTCCGTTCAACGTCGAACCTTTGTTGAAAACCTTTTGTAAACACTAGATATAATATCGAGTCTTCAGACAACCCGTATTTTCTGTAAACAATGTTCATAATGTTAGATACATTTATTTACTTATCGCCTCCACTAGGGAGAATAAACATGTGTGAACAAAAGTGCATAAGTGAACAATATTCAGATCGTGCAAACGTGTTGAAAAGATAAAGTGGGGGGAAATGTTGTCTTTAGATTGTAATGTTATGGAAGTATTTCGCATTCGTTGTCGTATTGACAACCGATGATAAAGTTTCCTAATGATCATTCAACTCAATGATTAGTTATTAGTTTTCAAGAAAGACAACTCAAGCATTTCTACATCAGTAGTACTGTTACGAGTGATGCCTCTTTATCATATTTAACGCTCAGCATATCAGGTCGTACCAGAAGACTCAGCATTGATTTTAATTCATATCACGTTTCTACAGGACGCAGCTATCTAGGTATCTAATATTGATTGTATAAGTACTTTGTAGATGCCTTTTTCAGAATCTATATGTAATGGGTTTTTTCTTTACTTTTTAAGGTACCGGTTTTTAAGAAGCAGTGATCGTGAAACAAACAAAGATGACTACCCGAGGCTCCACTATCCAGAACTATATCTGATGGGCGGTGGTTATAAGGAGTTCTACTGTTCTTACAAGGTAATTGTTGTTTTCGTGTTCATGACTACAATAACTTTACCCTTTGTTAGTTCCGTTACTTACTTACTGTAACTATGAAGAAAATTCATTCTGTCGAAGATACAAGTGCGCTCTTTTCCAAGAATGGTTATAAATATGAGCACGTGTTCTAATTGTGTTGTATACATGTACACGTACAGTAACACGAGTCTCAGAATTATAAAATAATCTAGCAATATTTTGACAAGGCTTTCATTAGTGTATAGTTAAGAAATTAACCATGACAGACTAATTACGCGGGAATTTACACGAGACATATTTTGACACGAATAGTCCGATGGTTGAATGTTAAGGATGTAACGGTGCAATACTGGTACTATAGGTTTTGATTAATGTTGATTCAAAAGTATATTTGGGACAAGATGACCTGGTTGTTCTAGATGTTATTGAACAAACAAAATAACAAGAATCCTGCGAAACTTCTCAGTCCAGAGTTAACCTTTATTAGTCGACATCTTAAAAAATACAAATAACAGGTTCATCTTTGAATATTAAAATCACTTTGATATATTTTTTTACCACGGTGTACACTTCCACAAACATTATTTCCCAAACTGCTTTCACAATTTCTCAAGATTTTTTTATATTAAATACGATGATCTAACGGTATACAGTAAATATAGAAATTCAAATTCTCCACATAACTTCGAAATGTACATGTTTATATCCCGAGATACTAAGTTGTAAATCTTTAGCAGGTATTTAATCCTGGACCGCAACTATGCTGATATCGATGTCTTAAAATCATTATTATCTTCACTGGCAGCTGTTTTAACTTCTAACAATTAAAAAGGAGACATTAAAAAAAGATGTTAAAAACTCGAAAACAACCCTAATGAGGTCAATTATCTAGAGGATTAAAACAGTCTTGAAAACAATTCCAGCAAAATCCACGAATGTTAATAATCCAAAACCATAAAGTACAGATTTAACAGCTGACCGTAAATTTATACTGTATCCTTTGCATTGTAACATTCTTTTAAATTGAATAGTTGTTTGGGTGCTTTTTAATCATTTTAGTCTGAACTTTTTTAAAATGCACTTAATTTAATAAATCAGTCTATTCATACAGATACAATCTACCATTTTTCTGACGTCAGCAATCTTTGTAAATCAATCCAAATGTTAATTATTGATTACCCGTGTTCGTGAATTATCGGTTATCTTCGACAATCAATAAGAAGACTTAATATCTCTGTCGAGTTCTACCGTTTACCATTAATGGCTTACGGAATTTGCCGGAAACACACGATCAATGAAATACCAATTTGAATTAGTGCTCGTAATTTATTGTTCTAATATGTCCCTCTAAGAACTGTAAATAACACACAGAGCTCTATTTATTCGTGTGGATCTGGCCAATTATTTTCTGGACAAAACACAACACACACACACACTCCATAATCGTACGTGTAATAAGACGCTAACGTATGATGCACACCTCCAACAACAAATATAACAATAACAACAACACTGTGTCAACGATGGATGTAATCAAAGCTAAAGTCTTCTCGGCGAAAAAGTATTTCTAGTCAAATCTGAGACGATTCCATAACGTAGAGGACATTTTTACGACATAGTTCGACAAGTGTGAAGGTAACTGGGTTTGAAGGAAACTCGGTCGAACTTTTATTCTCAAGTTTCGTTAACTAGAACTTTATTAAACTCATATAATGTAGAACGTCTGTCTCTATGGTGTTTAGTGAACCTAGGCGTGTTATGTTTTATGTAAGATATGAAAGAGTTATTGTTATATAAATGCTGAGTGTTAATACAGGTATATAATCTATTTGAATTGATGCCATTGGACTATTGCCATACACATTTCACTAATTAAATGGAAACTCATATTTCCAGCGAAACACGTTCATGTATACTCGATATTAGATTATATTTCCTTAATCTTTATGTAGCACAGGTCACACTCTTCATTGTATAGCAATACTGAAATACGGAATACGGAAACAGGAACGTATCATCATCGTCGCCATAAATTACATCGTCATCATCGTCATCAACAACAGCAACAGCATTGTAATCACCATAGTTATCTTTAACTTCGTGACTAATGTCTATATCACTATTATTACCTGTTTATGTTAGTACTTATTCAACCATTTTGTATATTTTCAGACCCTTTGCGATCCCATTGGATACAAGCCCATGCTACACAAAGACCACACTACGGACCTGCGTCACTTCCGGGTCAAATCAAAGTCCTGGGCGGGATCAAATCAACGAAAACATGCACCAAAGTCTCGCCTGTCACGAAGCTGTCTGTCACTCCAGTACTGAACATCATGGCCGTTGTTTAGAGTTAGCTTAAACGCTGTCTGTTACACTGTCAGACCAATGTCTGGGATGAACTTCAAGGCATCTGTCTGTCAAATACCTTCAGTTCAGTGATTGAAATAGTCATCCATACTGTTGTCAGCCACAGAGACCATGACCAGCAAGCGATACTGGTACATCTCTATAGGCTGCCTGTCACGAATGCATTCATCATCGAATAGAACACCTGTCACAAGAATGCGAGACAAAACAGCACCGATGTTCATGAGTGCCCTACACGAATTTGTCAGTCGCAAAAGCACGGATGCATCAGCCGATTTTCTGTCACAGAGCCGTCAGTCACAAAGATATATATGGGCGAGTACGATGACTGTCTATCGCATGTCCAATCCAGCATACACACACACGTGGCTTATCACTGGATGGTTTGGCAAAAGAGAAGAAGAAGAAGGCTGGATGGTTTCATTTGGACTTTGTTTTACCTAAGAAATATGCAACTCGTCTAGAGGAGTGTCACACAGTACGGCGATTGTTTAGGTCACATACATACTGATGTGCCACCGATAGTCTGTTTGTCTGTCTGTACCATTGGTTATATTGAGTAACTGATTATTTTCGTGAAGTTCTGTCACGTATCTGTCTGTCACCATTTGGACTATTCGTACAGTTGCTGTCAATGACCAGAGTTCCATGCCACACAAAACGCCAACAGCTAAATGGCGTCAACAGGAAATACCATGCAAGGATATACTTAGTTTAGAGGATACAGTTGATGGCTTATATCACGAACGTCTAGAAATACAAGCACTGACTACAGACACGTTTGCTGGACGGTGTAATAGCTTTCAACAGTTCAATCCATCTACATTTCCTATATTTTCTCGACACATTCCGGATACACGTTGTCAAAAACAGCTGAAGATGCAAAATTGATTTACAAATTATTCATCATAACTATCGATTTAAATATGACATTCTGTAACTGGGACACCTCGACAGCTCAATACAGTTGTACGGTTTCATGTCTGGAGAGTTCAGTGTTGAATCATGTTCCCACACATACAGGGATACATTCAAGATGTTTTAAAGGCAGTACATCATCGCGGTTGTTTCTATTCAAAAGCCAAGATATTGTTCGAGGTCTTTTGTCACTGCCTATACTGATCTTATTGGTATGTTACTATATTAATAGACTTATAACCAAGGTCAGCAAATGTCAATCTGATTGTGGACGAGCATATTTGTTAACTTTCTTGTTATGTTGTTTTGACTTGTTATTGTACATACTCAATTTTCTAACTAATAAATGAAACCACAAAGGCACTTTTCTCATTTTATTTTCTTTCTTGAGTTTGTTTTCTTATATCACCGAGGTAATGATTATAATACAGATTTTACGACATATTTGTGGAATCAAAATAAGAATAGTACAATCGCAGCCCCTGTTTGTTTAACTGGTCATCACGTAGACATCTTCT
>ENA-OREC01001136-OREC01001136.1-marine-metagenome-genome-assembly--contig:-NODE-1136-length-12814-cov-13.245034_pt1 | contig 12814 bp, 4 predicted proteins | sample MGYA00248626_ERZ508543 | MGnify/ENA primary metagenome ERZ508543 (study PRJEB26211, sample SAMN05518279) | marine metagenome | isolation source: Puget Sound, Washington, USA | host: Bankia setacea... | reverse complement strand
CTGTTGTGATACATTTGACTAGTTTCTGTACAATTTTCTGCTCATTCAGCCACTGAAACAAACAAATAAGAGCATATGTAGAAATATAAATCTCTAGTTTATATATTAAGTTTCAACTTTGAAAACAAACAAATACGGTTTAAAGTTAAGATCTTGTTCTCCATTTTATATCAAAATAGAGCAAATAGAAGTTTCATTAAGCTCCATTCAAACGGCCTCTCACTATGGTGATGGAAAATCAATGTTCACTCATGTGTATTACATATCAGATAAAGTGGAAAGTATATCTTCTGTTTAATGTTTATTATCACCAATGCAAGTCACATCTGCTATCTAATGTAATTGTTCACACCTGTTGAAAATACAAACAACATCATTCTGTCAAGGACTAAAGTACATAATTCTACATTAATGGATATAGACTCACTTCTATCATGGCACGTCTAATCTCTGGTGATTCTATACATGTCAACAAACGCAGTAGTAAGTCCATTATTGCTGATGTACCAATATGATGCAACAACACCCCCACAAAGTCTTCACGTGACTGTAGAAACTCCAGTATCTGTATTGGAAAACACATAATCAACATAATTCTAACAAGGGAAATAGTCATAAAAAAACAATCTGCCAAGTGGCTTGCTTGAAATTTAAATCTATACGTTTGTCAAACTTGTGAGCGAACTTTAGCTAACTTACCATTTCACTTTTGCGTGCTATAAGTAGACCCATGACTTTACTGAAGAAACTGGCAAGTAGAGGATTGAGTGCCTTTTCAGTATCTAGAAACCCATACAGTTTTTTCACAAGGTCTTCATTGCCAGCGAGGGCATCATTGATTTGTGACACATCTGAGGTCAGTAATTCACAAGCTGTGTTTGGATATCTGAAATTATAAAATTTGTAGAAGAACGTTAACAAACATTACAATCGGAACAAAATTAAAATATCATCTCAAAGATAAGTTTTTTTCTGACGAGTTGTATAAATTGGATAGCTTTACATTCAGTGATAAAAACTGCATTGACAACAACCTCAGCAATGCCAAATGCAGGGCAAATCAGCTAATATACAGTTTGTCTATGGTACATACTTGTATCTCAGCTTCTCTTCAGTGTCTTCTCCAGGTTCTTCTGTGATAAGTCGAACAAGCTCCCCCATATTCTCTGGAGTTGCCAGGCTAAATACACATAAAAGAATATTAATCAAAGACACTTATTGGTATGAATCATAACGTTTCCAGGGCATCCACTAAACTTTAAAGTTTGGGAGTCCTGACATACAGCCTAACTGCCATCAATTTTTTGATGTCCCATTTCATGTCTTTGAAGTCCAAAAATGAGCATATTTCCGATCAGAATATTTTTTTAAAATGCATTTTTATTCCCCCTTAAGGCTTTTAGTTGTATAGATGAAAGGTGTTCAATAATTAATTTTTTTAAATGAACTTCAACTCATCCTTTTAATAAAAAGTATATGCTTCGAGGGCAAAATGCTGTGCTGGAATATAATTTTCAAGCTTGGCAACACAGTTTGAATATGGCAAGTGTTAAAGTTCATCAGCAAATTTATATAGAAATTACACAAAACCACAAAGGATAATTTGAAAATGATTTATATCAAACTCTTCAACCAGATAAAATTCTAGATATGTTCTTTCTCTACACATATATAAAAAAGTCCTCAATGATGATAAAATGGGGTGGAGTTTCACAACCGTGTGAATTAGTAACCATCTCCTAAATGTAACGCTGCTAATAACATGCAAGAATAACCCAAAACTAAACTTACAAATTGATAAGTTTCCTGTTCTGTGCTTTGCATTCTTGGAGAATATCATCTTCATCCATCAATTCATGTAAAGTAACATCCTGTCATGTAAGAAAAAAGGGTAAGCATTTAAAGTGTACTTGAAATAGAAACATGTTTGTTAATTAATGGAAGTTCCTTGTCAAGTGCTTGCTTAAATGATCATTACGGACTCAAAATCAACCGAACAAGGCTTAAATTATTTAAAAGATAAATGACATTCATTTATTGAAAACAGAACAAGCAAATCTTACCTCTTTATCTAATAAGGTATCTATGTGGGAGGTTGTCATCAAATTAAACTTCCAAAACATCTTGACTGGTTTGTTTGAATCCTGAATAATAAACAGATAACATTTTAGCAATTATTTATTTTGCATAAAACTTCCAAACTTTCTAGGCAACATCAATACAAGTAAATAATTGATTTATAAAAATTTGTGGATTAATGAATTAATCTATATCAAATTGAATTCTTCTAGTAGATTTTAGTCAAAATTGTCACTGAAAACTCCGATATTGATTAGAATGTTGCGTTCACACATATCTTTGAAGTAACCAAACGTTTCTCATAGAAATAAGGCAGGTATTTAATATAACTGTTGAACAGTTATTGAACGACAATGAATTGTGTTTGCTAGTAAAGACCAAGTGTTGTACTATATTAAAAACAAACATTATGACAATGAAACAATGATCAACATGTAAGCTACCAACATTTCAATGATAGAGGCAATACGTAAACATTCTAAAGTTATCTAAATGACAATTTCTTAGTTTAATCTCCATATTTTATATACAATACTACCTCACACAAATCTACACACCGAATAAACACTGTTTAACAAATCAATTTGTTTAGGGCAAACTCTTATTTAAAGTCTGTAGAAACTAATTTACTAGAAATGCATGTGGACTGACGAGGCAAACTGGTCATAAACAACCAGAGTTTATGCTCTAGCCTTATGTGTGATAGGCTTCGTCCTAAACATCTAACCCTGTTGACATCTAAAGAATATTAACTGACATCAATATAATTCCACAGGTCTAGGACAATTCTATCAAAGCAGTTTACTTGAGTGGATATTATTCAAACTGTTTTTCGATTTGACAGATCGGACTTGTCGCAACATAAACAAGTTGTGGGTGGGGAACTACTCCGAATAAAATTAAGATGACAGTGATTTCAGAGCATTGTGTACCTTAATTTTATATTACACAAATAGAAAACAGACATGTTACAGATTAAACATATAATTTCTTGAACATTAACCTTTCTTACTGGCAAAACGCAATTGATCTTCGCAAATGACAAGTGCTGGAAACTGCTGAAGTGGTTGCAAATCACGGCATGTCTGTTACCGGCAAAAAGCAGGTCCACATAAGGGAAACCACCTCGATGTGAACAAACGGAATTGTTTGCAAACAAAGAATGAAATAAACAAATGGCCTGTATACTTGAACAACGAACAATCGGGCGGGAATCGTAAATATTTGTCCAAAATGGCGTATTCTAAAATGATCTTCCCACAATGCAATCTAAATCTCGCGACAGATCTCGCATCCGAAAATAGACAGCGATACCGAAAGACGACTCAGTAAATGACAAAAATACTATCTACTTCAATAATGTCAGCTACTTTTCTCCAATGATGCTTAAAGAAGAATATTTGATGCATATGGATATGTCGTCATCTGTTTCTGAAAATTAACTGCTTTGCGAATTTTAGAGTGTTTTTCGTTTCCTTGTGTCCGCTGAATACATAATTTGCATATGAAAGCGTCATCACGCATGCGCACTTATTGAACTGCATCATAGTCGTGTTGACTAACGAGGAAACAGACGGCTTACAGAAAATTTTGAGATTTTTTCTGAGAGAATTTATATCTACCGAGGATCAGGGTCGGAAAAGGGTAACTATTTATTATTTAACTTATTCCAAGCAAGATCTGGAGTTGTTATTCATTTTTTGTTTTAATATTATATATTTTCGTGTGACCTATATTCTGTTACGAAGAATTCCGTTTGTAGGTCGATGGCCTTTCTCGGTCATCACAAAACACTTGTAGCTATGATATAATGTAAGCCTTAAAATTGACTTAAAGTCATTTAAATATTAAACATTTTCAACTCTATGTCACCTATATGTTTCGCTCGGGTATTTTTTTTGTTTTAATCATCTTCAGCAGGTTTGTTCTTGATACAGAGGGAAACGCGCTTATTTCTTTTGTTGTGGGTAGGGTCAGGACAGTGCCCCTGGGCAAAACCGGAGCTGTCAATCTGTCAACCACTGTTTGTGTACGAAATGAATGTGTAATAATACATTTTGCCTTAAATCAAGATATTGTCACAACCATATCTTGAAAAACTAAAACTACTTATATTCTTAAGTGCGTTCATCCTGTTTGGCTGTTTGATAACTTGTTATTTAAAATAAATAAATGACAATGGTGCTGTCATATTTAGTAACAAATACTTTTACTGTTCATTAATCTCTTTCAATTCCAATTTTTGGTTATCTTTACACTTTGATAGTATACTGTCTTTTAGGTGATGGGTCAGAACGGCCCAAATCCATATTAACTGAAGTCGTATCAGAACTGGACAGCGGCCCCTTTTATTTAAAAGTGCAGTTACTTGTTGGGTCTTTCAGTTGTGGCAGATTTTATATGTCACTTTAAAAGATTCTTTTCTATCAATTTGTGTATATATATTTGTGAATCAATGATCCTATAAAAGTTTTGTTTATTGTGACATGTACACATACTTTGATGTTCCAATTCTAGCCCATTTGTTATTAAGTACAATCACTCTATCACAAATCGCCATTTTTTGTACCTTAAAGGGACTGCATTCCAGATGACCCAACATATAAATAAGCTTGCTTTCCCTTTTAAATGTTATTCTTTGTGTGAAGTTTAATGATGCTCAAAAACGAATTGGTTTAATGATAAATATCGTTAAATATCGATAAATTTAGATGTAAACAAAATCGCAGAGTATAAACGTACCTGCAGACACATATATTATTGGCCTACCCTGTGCTCAAAAAACAGTACACCCAAAAGCGTTTCACTCGAGCATCAGCGGTGCACTTTTTAGCATTGTCAGTCTTTTTAGGAGCCAAATTCAATTTGATTTCTGTAGTGCGCATGTGCTAACAGTCATGCGGGATTTAACATGATGACTCCACAATGTCATGTGATGATTCCGCTAAAAATAAACATGATATTTTTAGGCTTGCCCTGTTTAAACGGAGTAAATTTTACGGTAGAAATTAAAGCGAAAACAGTATTCTTTGGCGTTTCTTAGGTTATGTAATATATCAGTGGTCAAATTCCTATGCCCACATACACATTTTAGTGATTTTCTTAAAATCGATTTTATTATTAAAAAATATGTCAGTTGGTCATCTGTGACACAGTCCCTTTAACACTCATAGAAATGTTATAAAGGTATATTTATCCATACTACTTGTTTGTTCTAACATTCTTGTAGAATTCTTTTTTTAAAGTGTATAGAGATGGGTTGTATTCAGATTGTGTTAAAATCCATTAAAGGTTACCTATTAGTTTTTAATGAATGGCGTACTAGATCAGAAAAATGTATCGGTTGTGTGGAGAAATACATAAAGGTTCAAGGTTTTTCCAACACTTTCAAGAGACAGCACATACAGAGAGTTCTGTCCAAAACATTCACCAAATCATGTGAATATGTCATTTTAATTCAATACACATGTGTTCACTTTCAGTTACACAATTTATTAAATGTTTCATTAAAAAAGAATCAGCTGTCAAACTTTAAATTATGCTTTGTTGTTTGTTTCAATAAAAAAATTTTTTAATAAGATCCCTTAACTTGCAATTTAAAGTCTCCATTAAACCAATCCCAGTTATTTTTAGAGTTTATTTGTTTATTTTGAGGATTCAGTGGTGAATACTAGAAGATTAAACTGATAAAAGTATCAGCTGAAGTCGTTTATGTGTGTCCTTCCAATCAAATGTACTTTTGGATGTCAGATTCACTTCAATATTTATCATAATCTACCCTCAGTTTGAAGAAATTTTAAAACATTTTAAATTTGTTTTAATGTAGGGTTTGTCATGGTTAATGTTAAGTGATTTAAGTTGTTGTAAATAGATAAAACCTGCCTATGAGGTTTAAATAGTTCAATGCCTTAGACATACTACTGTTAATGATAGCACTCTGAGGTTATTACTACCAGTGCACTATTTATGGATATTCTATATTCATGAGCAGCTATACATATTCATGAGTCTAGTTATGATGCAAGAGCTCTACCATGATCTCTCCATTTTCAATATGTAAATCTTTGCTTGTGATGTCATAAGGCGGCAGGGTGATCAGGTATGCGTGAAATTGCCCTGTAGTGTATATTCATGACTGGAGTAGAGTGGGCGTACTGTCTGAATCATTGTGCTTCAAGTGTTTACCGTGTCTACCAGTGGATAGCTACACGCGGTTTAAATCCATGTGGATTATTTAGGCTAAAGTTTGAAAAGTGCTGTTATTTAATTGTAGTTTAATTATTCAGTTAAAGTTTATGTATGTTTTCAGGTTTGAACATTGAAAGACAAAATGTTCAGTTTTCATAAACCAAAAATATACAGGAGCAACAATGGTTGTTGTATATGCAGAGCTAAATCATCCAGCTCAAGATTTACAGACAGCTCAAAGTATGAGCAGGATTTTGAAACATGTTTTCGGATAAGAGAGAAGAGATGTGGAGAAATCTGCAATGCTTGTGTTCTGCTTGTAAAGAGATGGAAAAAACTACCAGATGGCACAAATAGACATTGGAATCATGTAAGTAATCTTTCACATTCCTTTGTTTTTATTCATTGAATTTGTGTTTTGGTGCATGATTGATGGTTTTACATTTATAACCTATGCCTGCTTTATGATCTAATATATATTTACTGTTACTCCAACTAACTTTGGGCTAATATTCAAAGAATGTAGAGTCAAGATCAGACCAGTATCTGATAGGAATGTTTACCACAACTTGTTATCTGTAGACACCAGTCCATGTGTGGGTGAGGCTAGTTATTGGTATGCTGTGTATTTAACCTGATAACTAAGGGGTGAATAGTTGTCTGCAGTGGCTTAACCTCAGACTGACCACTCATGGACGAATTTATACCCGCCCTTAGTCATGAGTTAAACAGCCCTGTAGAAGTAGTTGTCATGTGCTTTTCAAGAGATTACCAGTACAGTTGTTTTCCTGATCATTGAATGTGAGCTGGTTGTTAAAAGACAAACATAATTTACAAGAAGAAAATATGTTTCACAAAATAAATAAGCCATGTGACTAATTTATGTTCGGCCTACATAAGGTAATGTATGAAAAATAAGTGCACTTTTATAACTATAGTCTTCAAGTGTTTATCAAAAGAAAAGAGCTAGAAGTAAGTGAAACATGTCAGTGACATAAACCATTTGTTTGAGGTAAACTATTGTGTGAAGGAAAATGAGAATTGCTGTAATCTTGAAAGCGTGATGGGGTTATAAGTGATATCATGAACATGACTGACCCAGTGACCTATTTTTTTGTGTTTTTCTAGAAAGTTACTTGAGACTGAGACATAACTCTTGTCTGTCTTAAATCTAAACTACAGTCCTAACAAAAAATGTTAAAACTGATGAAAGGCTTAATCTTATACAGTAAACTAAGGCTTTCATTATGCATCCCAACTTTGTATTCAAGAATCAACATGTCCATATGTGTTTTGTATGGATGCCAGATGTTTATCAAGTTGAGTGTGTTCATTTATTTGATGTAGTGAAGAACAGCAGATGTACATGACATGTGTTGGTTTTTAGTCTGGTAATGTTTGACACCTAACAGTAATTATATTGACTACTGTCCATTATTAAAGTGTGAAGGACATCTCACTCTTAGTTACCAGCACCTTGGTGTGAAGATTGGACAGATAATTGATATAAACTGTACAGCTGAGTCTTTGCTACACATGGTAAAGATTAATGCCAAACACATCGCTGCTAATAGGATTTATGACTGAGCCTATTAACACAAATCATACTGGTTCAAATATCTCAGTACCCCTTGCTGGGTTCATGTATTCATGAGTAGTATTATAAGCACAGCTACTAATTTATACGAAAACTAAAACATATGTAAATAATCGAGTTTTCTAGTTTTAACTGAATTGACATGTATGTAAGTTTTTCAAAAATCCATGGCGTGTGCCTGTTCTAGAAACACGTCATATTTCACAATTATCTATTGTGTTTAAAAATAGGCACTGATTTCATATGAACGCATTGGCTTTTAAAGTTTTGTATATCATTATTGTTTAAGGAGGTCAGGCATGGTGATAAAGTGAATACCAAGACAGGTAGCGTGTGTACTCTCCAAGTACTTCCTCAATAGTTAAATATAGATAACGTAGATAAAGTGTCAAAAGTTATATCAGGTCTACCTAACTGAATACCCAAATAAACTTACTGACTCTCGTATAATTGTAGTTTTTATTATACTTTTGAACTGGTTATAGTTTTACTCATAAGCTGTTACTACTGCCGTTTTCTGGGGTAAAATTATGCCAGGACATCCATCCTAATTTAGCATTTATTTGTATATATGGAAATACTATACCCGAGCACTAATGCTATACATGCTGTTATGTTAATTAGCACAAAGTTGTAAAAATTGAATTTAAGTACAATGTGATCTTGAGATGGGGTCAGGTGAATCCCTAGTACAATGACTGTTTGACAAATCGAGTTTCATGTTTAAGATAGAAAGCAAAGATAAATAAGTCATGGTAGATACAGAGAATGAAAAATGTCAGGTGAGATAGAGACTCAGTGTCATTGACCAAGATTCATTATACAGGGAGTAAGGTGTTTAATGATAAGATTCCTTTGGTAGACAGGTTCGGTTAATTGTAGGAAGGTGTTCCAGTCAAACAGTAAGAGTTTCGAGGCTTGAAAGGTCTCTGAACTCTTGAACCAGTCAACAAGGCCAGCTGGTCATCTTTGGTCATCTATACATAGCTGTGTTCTAAGTTCAGCGTAGGACACAGTTATTGATTTTGACATGCAGTTGCTCTTTCTCTTAAAATCTGGTTTGCTTTTTGATGTGGTTAAACAACAGTGAAAACATCCCTCTTTAACAGAAGCTGCCTCAAGAATGAACATATATCACGAGTTTCAGTAGAGTTGAGTGCATTATTATCGATATTCTGGCAGAACTACAGATTTGTTTCTTTAGATCTGACTTATTTGTGTTGATATTTTTTGTTTGATCAAGATTAAATTAATGCAAGTACTGGTACCTCTCCAAGTTTGCTATCCATGTTCAAGGTAGTTCATTCATTTCTTTTAGCATTATTGGTCAGACTTATTGCAACTGACCACATGGATTTTGACTTATGACCAGTTCGCCCGTGCAATGAATGGATAGGTCAATGCCTGGTTGGTTAACTGTCCTACCTTTTAATATGATCAGTTTACAGAAGATAACATGTAAGTGCTATTGATCGATGTTTATAATGAGATATCTAATCATAGTAATAGCTTATGAAAGGTTGTGATAGATACCTTAATGCAAGACATGTAGGAATATGACCTCACAGTGATCATCAGGGGCCTTCCTGTCTTTGATTTTCATATTTTTGTAATGGTACAGCATCTGGTTCATTCCATGAATGATCAATTTTATATATTTTGAAGGCTAAAGGCAAAATTACAAAGCCTTTTTATTTGTGTTTCAATGCTTCTTATTTTGTCAAGAGAACATTAAACATTTACAGCTGCTTTAGAATGATCTCAGTCAAACAAATGAACTCATATTTAAGTTTGCTGGTATTCCTTTGACATGAACAAAATCTGCTGAAATCAGTCCTTTGTTCTGTAGTCATACTGTACATTATATTAGTCATACAAGACCGAGTTGTTTCATATGTAAACTCCATGTACGTGTAGTTTAAGGTGGCATTTTAAGGTTCCTTATTAGTTTCCGTGTTTGCTTCTGATGTGGAAGTTGTATGGAAGTCTTTAACCTTAAATCTGAAAGCACTTATTTTGAGGCTAAGGCTTTGTAGTGAACTATATTTAAAAGGTGTTATAAAAGTACAGTTATGATTAGCGGCAACTTCAACTAGGTCAACGTTTGATCTCCTTGTGATACATCAATAGGTGAAGCGTGACTGACACTCTACACATTAAGCTGTCAATGTGTACTAGACGGCCCTTGAGGCAGCCCACCTACCAAACCTAATCCACAAACTAACAAACTCACAAACTATTTATATGCATCAAGTGCACCTTAATTAAAAGAGAGTTGTCATGGCAACCTGTCTACACACACTGAAAAATACGCCTAGTTGGACCACTACTGTATGTACTTTGCCTCTAGCTATGGTTTAAGAATGGTTAGAATGTTAAACAGATACCTGACAGCCATAAGTGTACATTACTTATACATGAAGTCAAGAGCTTGAAGTCGTCTGTTCAATAGGATCAAATATTTTGGCTGTCATACCAAGTTTGGGAATAAGGATGAACTGGCAGGTTTAGTGTCAATGTGTTAAAAGCATGAGAAAATCACACAAGTTTGGACAAGTACTCAAATCACTGTCAATCACTTGTACTGTGCTATATCAGTTTTAGATTAAAGATCTTATCAGCAAGTGGTAATTATTATATGTTTTAAGTGAAGAAAACTTTGAATTAAACCGTAACTGGATCAGACTGGTGTAATTGATAGTAACATTCTTTTAAAAGTCCACATATACCGGTAGATAAGATTTAATGTCTGTACCTACATACATAGATTACCAATACTCAACATTAATTTGTTGTACTATAAATGCTTAAAGATCTGTTTTTACCTCAATTGACAAGATTATATTTAATTACTGAATCATGAAATAAAAATTGATCTTTGATAGATATTACGTATCAGAATGTTCACAACCTCTATGCTCAATACGTCATTCTAGTGCATGTATGGCAAGTCAATGACCGGTTGGACACACAGTTGCCTGTTACAATGTTTACCTGGCTTGTATCACACAGGATCAAGGGGGTACATAACTACTACATAACCACAACACCTGTAAAATACCAGCTGGTGTGAACCTGAAGACTAGTTGTTTTTCCATATGAATGTCTGTACCACTAAACTGTGACTGTGAATGTGGACCAATCTGAGTTAAAGGTTAATGATTTGTCTAATGCTCAAAGTTATAAGAGATCCTTTTTCTATCACTGAGAATCTATGAATGTCCCAAATTAGTGTTTTAAACCAGTAATATAACTAGATGGTGTTCATGGTTTTAAACAGAACATCAGAATTAACTCAATCCCAGCTGTCAATTAAGTATGGTAGATTTTTGTTGAGCAAAGTGGCTTAAACATGCAATATTTGTCTTATAGTATTGATAGTAAGGCTTAAACACATGGTCTTACACCGTACAATCTAGGAGCTTTACAGAAGATTTCTCCCATTCCACACTGACTGCTGCCTACATGTGATTTAAATGCCAATGTTTCCAGTTCTCACACTCCAGTGACTAATCAAAGTCATAAATAAAGTCATATAGTGTTTATGCACAAGGTTTAAGCTTTTTGAACTAGGATTAAGTACTAAGCAAGAACACAAACACAGAGTAGTTAAAAGTTCAAGTATAGGCAAAACAATGTCACATACCTACAATACGTATTGACATGTAGTAAACGAACATCAATGGCATGCCACATTACATTCCCAGTTTATTAAATTACATGAAAAAATGTTAGGAATGTAATTTTACTGTAAGTGTAACCCTACTATACATCAACGTGTGTATAAGAAGGTAAAGCGAGTGGGAGGGATGGGGACACTCAATTTAGAGTAGAAAGAGTATCAGGTAACTCAGATATTCATGTACAAGTAACACAAACCTTCACCAAAGTTTACACTGAGCACCATTTATGTATAGTGGTCATATTTATGCTAAAACAATACAACATACTCTTGTTTGCAATGGGTATGGCGTAGTCTTCAGTTAGTGTTCAAGAATTTACTACCCCTGCACCTTTACTTTTCAGTTGTACTACTTACAGATTAATTACTTAATGCTTTAATCAGTTAGTTATGCTTTCTCAGATTAATTTACAAACAGATTACGTGATTTGCACATTTGGATCTACATGACGAAACTTGACAGCTCATGTTTCTGTGGCGATTGGAATTTTTCATTACACTGCGGCTCCATTATAACACGGTCTCCGGGTGGCTCCAAAATATTTTTCCAGTATACTATGTGTATTTTCGTACTCCCTGTGTATTTCCTAGCCAAGTTTGACACCAGTTTATCTCCCCCGAGGCGGTGTCAACGGTTCACTCGATATACAATGCTTACCTAATTGGGGATCATGTGTAAATAAAAGAATATTGAGCGACTTTTGTTTGCAGAATAAAACTGCAGCAGCACGTGGAAAACGTGATAATGATGATAAACAATGCAGGCGATGTCTTTAAATTTTGCATTAGCACTAAAAGAAAACACAAGCTTTACAACATGTAAAGATCAAAGCGAAAGCCTGTGCAATAGATATATGTGTTATATTTCATATCAATGATATATTAATGCAAGTTTATGAAAAATCTTACAACACGTGTACCTAACTACACACATCTTCTTCCCTTACAATACAGTAACTTCTGCTTGTCAAGGGAGTGGGCTAGCTTGTACTCGGACCGTTTCCATTTTTGGAACGCTAACGTACATGCAGACCAAAACAAACCATTTTACATAGGTATCGGAATGAAATAAATACAGTCAATCAATTGCAACTCAATTATTCTACCAACATACACCTATTGATACCGCGATTTATGAAAAGTTTATGTGTTATAACCATAAATCTAAATACACTGAATGATGTCCCATACCAAATGACGGTGGGTGGGGCATTTGTTTACGTATGTGAAAACCTGTGAAAGAGATCGCGTTAAAGATTTTGAACAAC
>ENA-OREC01001135-OREC01001135.1-marine-metagenome-genome-assembly--contig:-NODE-1135-length-12814-cov-13.898720_pt1 | contig 12814 bp, 11 predicted proteins | sample MGYA00248626_ERZ508543 | MGnify/ENA primary metagenome ERZ508543 (study PRJEB26211, sample SAMN05518279) | marine metagenome | isolation source: Puget Sound, Washington, USA | host: Bankia setacea... | reverse complement strand
GACTTACATAGATAGCAACTAAATGTTCTAATAGAACAAAAATGATTACCTCTTATGTAATAAATCTGTCCAATACAATTATATGTAATTAAGCAGAAAATACACATATTATGTTACCTTTTATCGCTTTAAAGTAAGCACACTTATGGGTTATATGACTTGATCATAAGCTAGTAAATGTTTTGTTTATTTAAATAACTTGATACATTGATGTTTTAGTGTTAAGTATACAGCAATTCTAAACGTATTTTAAAGGCCCATAACTCCTTAAGGCCCCAACAGAATGGTGCAATCATTTTTTTGTGAATGCTACATACCATATAAGTATAAGAAAAGCATAGTCCCGAAAATTTCCCCTGGGGAAGCAGGGTCTATAGTCAGCTCAATGTCTATCATTATATATAGCGTCGAGCCCCCCAGATCTTGGAGCCCTGTTTATTGTTCGTGTTTGTTCATTGTTTTATATATTATATCAAATGGCGTAAGATGTTTCGTACCCATTTCATGAGGACGTTTCGCGACCATTTTGGGCGCGAAACGACACGGGCGAAACGTCTAGAGGCGAAACGTACAGGTCGCGAAACGTCCGTATACCGAATATTACACCAGTAGAACATAGAATCTCCAAATTGGTTCCCAATCGCCCTTGCAGAGTTGAGTTGTCGTTCCTTGCATTCTGCTTGTCAGGGGAGATCACTGTTTTGAGATTGTATGGTTCCGATTATACCAAATATGTGAAAAGAGAAAAAATAATATCCTTATAGCTATAATCTCAAATAGTTTATGAAACGGTTTTGCTCTTCAGACATAATTGAGGGTCCGCCATTACAAAAGTCTTACATCTTTTCCTTTGCCCTAAAATGAAACATTTAGGTCAGAAGACGGAAATGAACTAAGACGTATTACGCATGCGCCGTAGCGTGAAAATGTTGAAAACGTACATTAGAAGTTGTAAATTGTGAAACATGTCAAAATGGTACCCATTGAGTGGTCTATGACTCTTGGAAACGTGTGTACACCGGTTAATTGTCTGATTACATACATTCTGTGATTGAAGGGATGATGTCGTTGTGATTAAGTAGTTGTACGAGGCTTAGTTCCTTGGTGAACACACACACTTCATTTCAGAAAATGTCAGGTTTTAGTCCAAATGAGTCACAGACAATGTCTCAGGTCAATCATGCAGAAGAAATCTCAACAATACAATCTGTGGCTGAGAAAAAGAAAGAAAAGATTGGCTTGTTTCGGAAGCTAAGGAGACGGCTACAGTCAAACTTTAACAGGAAATCTATTGATGACAAAAGCTTTGTGATTTCGAAGACCAAATCTCCATCACAAAAACAGAAACACAATTCCAAATGTCGTATTAACTTGTGTTCAAAACCATCAAATTCTAACTCATCACAAAGTGCAGAGAGTTTAGATCTGAATATACTGCAACGGAAATTGGATGAGAATATTTGGCCGAACAAAGATAAACATGATGGTGCTTTTGGTCGAGAGAAGCCGAGCTGTAAATCGAAAGACATATCGGCATTTCAGTCTTCACATAGTTCATGTTCATGTTCTGCCTTAGCAGATTCAAAAGACCTGCGCAAAATCAGCAACATGCCTTCAAAGAAAACTTCAACTACTTTTGAAATACCAGTGTTGTGCCATGTGAATGGAATTCAAAGAAATTCTGTTAGTGCTACTGTTACTGTTGATTGTGATTATAAAACTTCGATTCCTGATGGTGCTGTTGTAAAGGAGGTTCCAAAAATGTGGAGTCTTACGCATGAACTGTTTCGGCTTTCCAAGTTTGGTTGGTACTGGGGGCCAATCACTCGACGAGAAGCAGAGAGGAAACTCAATGGACAACCTGATGGTGCTTTTCTTGTTCGTGACAGCTCAGATGAAAGATACCTACTTAGTCTCAGTTTCAGGTCTTATGGAAAAACACTGCATACACGAATAGAGCATTGTAATGGGAAGTTTATTTTTGATGCTCAGCCAGACACTGAAGGATATCCTTCAATTGTTGATTTGATAGAAAACTCTATGAATGATCCTCAGACTGGGATTTGTAGTTACTCTCGAAGAGGTTCCCCAAGTCCGCCAATCTACCCAGTCAGACTCACAAAACCAGTGTCTCGGTTTACACAAGTACGCTCTCTTCAGTACATGTGCAGATTTGTTATTAGACAATATACACGCTATGATCATATTCAGCTGTTGCCTTTGCCAAAAAAGTTGAAAGGTTGGATTGGAGAAAATCAATATTAGTGTTTGTGAAGGATGTTGTGTCATAAGTCTTAAAATCATTTTGTTTTTGTCTGTTTGAATGGAATGTATCATTTGTATGAAATGGTCTACTGTACTTCTTAACATTGCTGTCCATTACTGTCACTTTGTTTTTAAGATTCTGTTTATGAAGTATGCAGATCTATGTCAAAACTGAATATTTATTGTTTACTGAGACAAAGCACTAGTTAGTCTTACCAGTTGCAGCATGATTTATGAATATTTTGATTTACAGCCTAAAATACACTTGTGAGAAATTATTTTCGAAGTGATATACGTTTTAAGATGACAAAGAATGCATTCATCAAATTTGGTAGATCTAGCTTGTTAAAATATTTCAAGCCATGGATTGTCAAAAAGGCTTGAAGCAAAAATGAATTCTGATCCATGTAAGTCGTTCTTAATATATAGTCTTAAAGTTCCTAAGAGTAATAAATTTTAGTTTTTCTGTTTGTAAAAATTGGTAAACCTTATGTTCATGTAAGTGGGAGACATTTTGAACTACACTGCAATTTTGGATTGTTATTTAAAATTCTATCAAAATTTAGTTGTTTATACACTGCAACTCCATTATAACACGGTCGTCGGGTCCACGAAAAAAACGCGTTATATACACACGACCATTGTTCAAAATCTTTAACACGACCTCTTTCACAGGTTTCACGTACGTAAACAAATGCCCCACTAACCGTCATTTGGTATGGGACATCAGTCAGTGTATTTAGTTTATAGTTACAAAACACAAACTTTTCATAAATCGTGCTATCAATAGGTGTATGTTGGTAGAATAATTGAGTTGCCATTGATTTACTGTATTTATTTCATTCAGATACCTATGTAAAATGATTAGTTTTGGTGATGAAAACGCGTCTGCATGTACGTTAGCATTCTAAAAATAGAAATGGTCCGAGTACAAGCTAGCTCACTGCCTTGACAAGCAGACGTTACTGTACAGTGAACTGTAAGGGAAGTAGATGTGCGTGTAGTTACACACGCGTTGTAAGATTTTTCATAAACATTAAAAACTCCTATAATGAATCGTTTAAAATATCATTAATATGAAATATAACGCGCACATCTACTGTAAAGCTTGTGATTTCTTTTTGTGCTAATGCAAAGTTTAAAGACATCGCCTGCATTGTTAACCATCATTATCACTTTTTTTAGCGGTTTTATTCTGTAAACTAAAGTTGCTCAATTATCTTTTAATTACACATGATCACCGATTACGTAAGCATTGTATATTGAGTGACCCGTTGACACTGTCTCGGGGGAGATTAACTGGTGTCAAACTTGACTAGCAAATACACAGGGAGTACGAGTTTCACAGCTTGCATTGTGTATACCGCGATTTTCTCCTGACATTTTCACACACATTATACTGGAAAAATATTTGGGAGCCACGTGTAGACGCGTTATAATGGAGTCCGCGTTATATAGGATAGCGTTATAATGGAGTAGCAGTGTAACATACAGTCTTTCTTTTAAATATAAAACTGTCAATATTCAGGTTATTATTGAGTGATCTCAGGTCAGGAATAAAGTAGGTTTGGTATGGATTATGCCTTCAACCTAAGCCTTTTAACAATTGTATTTACCGACAAAGAAGTAGAATACCGGTAGCATAATGTATTCCCTAATAGTTTTACCAACAAGTGGACTATAGAAACGTTTTCTTATAAAGTTCAAACATCTTTTTGAATTTAAACTTTAATTTCTAGTAAACTCTACCGGTAATAAACAGTAAATCTCTGATTTTTAGGGTGGGGGTTGCTGTAACTGTCTTTATTTATAAGACAGACTTTTTGTGCTACTACCTCGTATCCAGAACATAAGGCTTAATGATTTCACAGCTTTGTTGAAGAGAGTACAAATGTCATAGCTCACTCGTTCATATAGTTTTTGAAAGAATATCAGGAATTTGTGAATTGTCTCAACTGCATGTCTTAACTATATGTTGCCAAGGACACCATTGCTTCCATTATTGAGTTGGTTTCATTTCATTGTTTTCTATTTTCTTTGGTCATCTTTTGTGGTGTTGTTTGTAAACAGTTTTTGTATGTGTAGTCATTCTGTCTTACAGCTGTTCAGTTTGTTTGAGCAATTAAGATTATCTTTTCTAGGTTCCATTTTCATTTTTAGTCAGTAACAAAGCTTTTAATTGTTAACAAAGAATGATAGATGGTTTGCTAGTTAGCCAGTAAATGTGGTGTCCTTATTGTTACGGAGTTACTATTTTAGTGAAAGAAAGTGGTTGGAATGTGTGGTATTGAAACTGCTACCTTTGAATTATGCCTGTCTGGGTACTGGATAGCTCAGTTGATTGCACTCATTTGTAGATACAGAGGTGGCTGGTTTGATGCTGGTGTCGACCAAACATTCTTCATAGCAATTTTTAGATTCATGTGGAAAAGTAAACATGTTACATGTATTGTGAAGAATATCTTGGTACTCGCGTGTCCAACTAGCTATGAGATAACTCATTATATTTTTAAACAAAATACTATTTGTTACTAGAAATGCATCCTACCTAGTATAGACGAAAACAAATGTACTTAACGATAGTTGTACTTGTATAATTGACACATTTCCCAAATATCATTTATTGGTGTGTACTTATTTATGAGTGTCAATTGTTTTGTATTTAAAATTAAATGTAAACACTTGCAAAGGTGAGTTTGTAAACAGCAGTGCACTTTGGGTACATAGTAAAATACCTCTAGAATAGATTGGTTAGAAACCTTCTGTCATAGTAGTTAGTCACACATTTTCAGCAAAAAATTCTCAGCACTTTTGACATTGTTTTGGAAGTGGACAGTTTTATAAGTCTGATAGATTACTGTTTCTCAATGATGTTGTTCTTTGCAGAACATATGACTTATAAACAAACTTATGTGAGAAAAGAACAAACAAACCTAGATATTAAGATAGAGATGTAAGTTTCAGTAAAAGTTGCTTCATTTCACGAGCCCAAGAAGTTGTACAACAGTAGAAAAAACAAATGTTCAGTGACATATACATATTTTGGTTGTGACAGATGTAATCAGAGGCTGCTTGTGTTATTTTATTGTTCAGCTTTGGTCAATGCCTTAGCTTATTCACATTGCATGGCCAAAACTGCTTGTATCTGTTTTATGATGAGTCAACATTTTTATTAGTAAGTGTCTGCTATCTATTTTTATTGTTTCTTCATGTGTAACCTTTTTAAGAGTTACGGCCATCTCTTGGCTTTTAGTAGTGGTATATTTATTTTGCTCATAGGCTCTTTGTTTGTTAAAAAAATGGGATAAGCGCAAAACTTCACTAGTTGTCGCATTATTTCTAAAACCCTGTAAGTCGATTCTGAGCGATTTTGAGTATTTGGTATGGTTGGAATCGTCTGTCCAAGTTTTTTCCATCGGTACGTCATACAATTCTAGAATGTATATTACTCACATAAAACACAACCCCTAAACCCTGTATGTAGTTTCCAACATACATGGGTATAAATCAGAATGATGAAAAACATGATACAGGTTTCTGAAAAAAGACAACAAATAGTTTACCCCTGTTTGTCTGCCTTATCATAGAGGCATCTGTGACCCTGTTTCTTCTCTTAAAACGAGGTTCTACTCCAGGGACACATGCCTTTACACATCATAGGACAGACTATTTCTTAGTGTACAATTAGCAAATGAACAATACACTTAGTGAGGTTACTGTTAAAGACTATGGCTGGATTGTGTCCGTCTACAGCAGGTAGATTATTATAGCTGCTAAGTACAATACATACAATACCACTCATGACTTAACACAGGTGTCTAAAGACTATTATGTATAAAGTGGTCAGTAAAAGGTGCATGTATGTATGTATCTGTTGTTGTATTATCAAAGAGCTATAGGTGCTTTATGTATTTATTTTATCATTGGTGAGTGTGCTTACATGTGGAAACAAGTTTTATACACTGACAGTTGTGTAAATGATAGTTTAATTTTAAATTTCACATATTTACTTCTTTTTGTTGACACCTTTCTTTGTGCTGAAATTGATGAAATAGGTGTATTGTTTACTCAGAGCCGGTAGATTGGAATTAGTCTTGACTCTTTTTTGTTTACAGTGCTCATATGAATGTGTTTATTGAATTAACCTTGTCATAAGGAAGTAAATATTGTATACACACATTGACCAGACACTCGTGAAATGAATTCATTACACAGACTGTTGAATTGTGAAATAGGTGGATTAGACTGTCATGTTATTACAACAGAGTGTAAAACACGTGTCCAATGAATCTATACACATGTAACACCTATTTTGTAATGCATTGGTCCTTGTAATTTTATTCGGGAGTATCTGGTCAATGTTCTCATACGATATCAGCATACCTCTCTCTTCTGCATCCTTTACTTTCTCTTTTTTTATCATTCTCTTTCCTTTTTGTTGTTGGTGGTACGTGTGATTTTATTAAATAGGATTTTAGCCGGTAAAAATTATGAGAAACTAAGACTTTGTTTACGTGATACATTTCTTTTTATAATGAATCATGTATTCGATCCAATAAAGCAATGGTCACAGAGAGATAAGCTATTATAATATTGTTATGGATTTATTTCATTGAAATTATATATATGTATGTAAACTATGTGCAAAAGTTCTTGTGTATTTTCGAGTTGTGTGTGATGTTATTCAAGTGTTTTTACATTAGTTAAATGGGTCATAAGAGACAAGTCATTTGTTTATATATTAATTATAAAGATCTATGATACAATGAAATGTGTCTCTGAGTTGTAATTTACTCCTTGTTATATAACCTCCCTTGAACTTGTGACAATAGAATGGACATCAACAGTAGAATTTTCCCAAGTAAATACGACTGGTTAGTAAACTAATAATTAAATAAAGAAGTTCAACTTATCACTGCTGTCACTTTTAATCATGAACATACTGCATGAGAACGTAATCAAGCCATACAATGAACATAGCAACACAAATCATAAAGAAGAGAAGGCTAACAAATGCCAATACAGTAGTCTGAATTACAATATAGTATTAGTCTGGTTACATGAGCCCAGCAATCTATGAATCACTTAAATAGTCAATAAAAGATTTGCAACAGATACAGTTTGCATTACCGGCAAAAACACTAGCTGGCATGTATAGTTTTGTGGTTGGTGGATGTTTTGCAATTGTCTGATTCATGATCAAAGAGCAGCTCAGTTTTCCAGCAGTATTGATTCATGGGTTTTGCAATCACTACACCTCAAAATAGTGTTCTAATTACGATGATGATGAACAAGCAATATCCACACAGTACATAACAGTAAAGAATTCTCTAGCAAGCGGTTTAAAAGCTTTCAAAAAGTTCTCCATGCTTCTGATACAGACACAAGCTGAGTAAAACATCGTATACATATCTTAGTCTTCTACACTCCAAATCAACAAGTACTAACATGTAAACTCAATTTTCATTCACTCGCACTTGGTTGATTCAAACACCCGGGTTGAGTCGAGCATGGAATTATTTACACACCCCTGCTACTGTAAAGCATGAGTTTAAAGACTGAGAAACAGATTATGTTGCAACCTGTAAATATGTATCCTATTTATTGACAAAATCCAGCATGCCAGATAATAGAAGTAGGTAGTATTTGCTATTTAAACGACACACGCACAATACAGAACAACACACAAGTAATTTCATCATACAAGTTCACATATAAACACAGTTAAACAACAAATTGCACTTCCCAGGTAGTTATAACCTATTAATACATTATGTACCTGAATATAATTATAGCGGTACATTTCAATGTTATTTATTTGGATATGATGTCTTTATAATTGTAAAATCATTTCAAGTGGCAATATTTTATCTATAATTCACAACAAACAGTGTACAGACCCGATTCAGCAACACATTAATCACTAGATATTCAAAGATTGTCAATGACTGTCTGAACTATATGCATTGTGACAATAAAGCATGGGCAGTCCTCGGTTGTTGTCCATCCTGTATATAGTCAATCTCTACAAGGGGTTCCCCCTATGTAACTGCAGCTATTAACAGGTGGCATCTCCTTGCAAAAGTTTACATGCATTTTTTGTTATACAAAAAGCCCCAAATGAACAATTGGCCTCTTTCTAAATTTTGAAAAGGTTTCTCTAATACATTTAGTAGCATGTTACTACATGTACATGTATGAATATTGGATTATTACTTGCATGGTTGATTACATCTATATGACAAACTTAGGTACAGCATGAATCTCTGGTTGTCACATTTGAGACATTCTCATTCTCTCCCTTTCAGCTGTCTTATCAAATAAATGATATCATTGATCAGTATGGGGTACTCTTTGTATAGATAAATCAAACTTAGATATAATAAATACATTCCCAAAGTGTTCCCATAGTCTTAATCTGTTCAATAAATACCTACTTTAAAACAACCCAAAAACTGTAAACTAAAGCAGAGCAAAACATAAATAATTATAAAACACCAACTTTATACATGTAAAACATTGTATATTCAAACATTTACATGCTGAAATATGAAGTACAGGACTAGAAAAACAACACCTATAATCCCACATGTCTCATATGCTGTAAAACATCACAAGGTTTTGTTCATAAACCGAAATGATTGTTAAACACATAGTCTACTCATATGACAGCTGGTCTTCAAATTGCACAATTATACATTTTAAAGTTATGTCCTTAATAGAATATGCTTCTGATTAAAATACACTGACACTTTTCAGCATTATCAAATATAAATCAGCAAAATTTATAACATAAACTAAGTGTCCATTTACTCTTAATTTGTCCAGCTTTAAAATATGAACATGACCTAAAACAGAACCTTCAAGTATATCTGTATAAAGGAAACAATATCTTATTGTAAAACCATTAGCTTTCATTGTTTTGGCTTTGAATTTCATCTTCACATTTATTTTTTTGGTCCTGACTGTCTGCTGCTGTATTACCAGTGGGTGCCTCAGACCTTTCTTCTTGTTTCACAGCTTCTGATTGATTGCTGTCAAATGTTTCTAATTTGTCAATTTGTGTTGTAGTCTCTGATTGGCTTTCTGCACTTGCATCAATTTGTTTTGCTGGTTCTGATTGGTCTGTCTCTTGCTCGGCAAATTCTGATTGGCTGTTACCATCAGCAACCTGTGCCTCTGCATCATCCACATAAATAATGTCTTCTGGATTTGGTGCTTTGGGTAAGAATTCTTCTTCTGGAAGAATCTTTGTGAATACATCTCTTGCCTGCAAAAAAACAAGCAGCACTGAGCATCATATGTTACAGTATGTCTTAAACAAAGTGTACATAGATTAGAAGCGAATTATGACACAAGGGACTAATGCTCTATTAAACAGCTGGGAATTTGTATCTGCATACATACATGGCTTGGAGCATTGACCAGACACATTTGATATTCATTACACAGACAGATTGAAATAAAGTCTTTATTATCATTATTATTATTGATATGTTATTACATGGTAGCATATAACTCATGTCCATTGTGTACACATGTAACACCTTTTTTGAAGTTTATTGGACCATGGTGTTTATTCAAGAGTGTCAGGTTAATGCTATATACCTGGTAAAATAGACAGCACACACTTTTATACCAGGTAAAATAAACAGCACAAACTTTTATACCAGGTAAAACAGACAACACACACTTTTATATCACGTAAAATAGACAGCTCAAACTGATATGCCAGGTAAAAGACACAGCACAATTTTATATACAGGTAAAGCAGACAGCTCGAACTTACATACCACGTGGAACAGACAGCACAAACTTATATACAAGGCAGAACAGACAGCACAAACTTATAAGTTATATACAAGGCAGAACAGATAGCACAAACTTATGTGCCAGGTAAAACAGACATCTCAAACTTAAATACCACATAAAAAATGCACACACTTTTACACAAAAATTGTTTATAATTTGCAGGTTAGATGTTGATAATGTACTTTACACCAATAACACTACATCTTACACTTTTGTAAACAGGTAATATAGAATAAAACACAATTGTCATGGTTACCTCTGTGACTGGTCTATCAATGTCTATCTCAGAACCAGGTCCAGATATAAGCACTACATTATCTGGTAGACTATCACTGGGACACACTTGTGAACGATCCTCCTGGGTAAACATCACTTGCCACAGAACTAAAGGTTTGAAACTCTCGATGGATGAATCTGGATAACATATGAATAAACATACTTAAAGCGGGTAAACAAAATTAATTAACGACCCAAAAGATAATTGCATGGACTAACAGAGAAACAGATAAGTTGCCTTTGGGGTATTTATCCAATTTTTTGTTTGAATACCCATTTTTTTTTAACAAAGCTTAACAAAAAGCATAATAATTAATGGATACCCAATTGAAATAGTTGATGTTGTATAGAAAATATAGGGACAAAGTTGTGTTACACAATACGAATTTTTCAAAAACCAAATTAAACAATAAAATCGCTGGAAGCGAAGAAAGCTCCCAAAACGGCTATTGTCTATAAAAGGCAGATCTTGTAATCCAACACCACATGTACACCAAGACATAACAAAGAAAACAACCTTTTATGAAATAAATAAGGAGAGATAATTAATTCAAGTAAAATGTAAGATAGGATTATGGTTCTTGTCTTCTGTACTTCTTCTCACTAACATTAATGTATGTACCAAGTTTAATTTCAATCCCTTTAGTACTTTCCAAGATATGGCCAAGATAAGTAACCATTATGACAAAAATGGTTAAGGGGAGATAACTCAGTAATATAAAGGGTAGGGTTATGGTTCCTGTGCACTGCACTTCCTCTTACTGCCATCTATTTATCTATACACCAAGTTTCATTTAAATGCCAACAGGAGTTTTAAAGTTATTTTGCCGGACAATGTACCAGACGGACGGACAAAGCGGCGACTATATGCTTCCCCTGTGAGGAGCATAAAAATGCAAATACCCAATAAATTTAACTTTCAAGGGTAAATACCCAATTTCACCAAAGACTATTCTGTTTCTCTCGACTAGTATTTTCTTTTCTTGAAGTTTGAAAACAGTTTGTATATAGAGAAAATATATATTAGGTAAAGTTATAGTAAATACACATGTATATACAACAATATGATTTTCACTATCAATATAAATGTATGAGAACATGGTTAAATTCATATCAAATGTATTTGGGGGCATTTCAGGTATTCCTATGTAAGTTAACTGTATCCATCTGAGACAAAAGTTTCACATGATTGATTAACTCAACATTGATTGTTCATCATTTCGAAGACTGACCTGTATTAAACAGCTGGTCCATAACATAAGCCAGGTCGTCAGCTGGTTTGGATCCATCTGAGCCTGCTCGGGTCAAGTGGGTAATATCTAAAACAGAAATAAGTCTTCATCTAGTGTTTGGTCAGAGGTACTGATCGAGACAAAGCTGGAGGTAGGTATGTCGAGTTAAAAATATGTTACTTCAATTAAGAACATTAACATTGAACATTTAGTTATACATAGAACCAGTAAGCAATGAACATATAAAGTAGGAACATCCGACAATTAATTATACTAACAAGATTGTAGTAAATCTGCTGAACCAAGCTAAAACACTTTGGTCATATATTGGACACATTATATGGAAATGTTTACAACAGACTATTTAACACACTTAATAACATACTACATGTATATAACTCACTATAATATAACACCCATTAAAATAATACATTCTTTAACACACTTTATAACACAATATAATAATTATAACACACTATATTTATTATAACACACTTTAATATAACACAATATAATATAACACAATATAATATAACACAATATAATATAACACACTATAGTATAACACAATATAATATAACACAATATGATATAACACAATATGATATAACACAAGATAATATAACACACTATAGTATAACACAATATAATATAACACAATATAATATAACACAATATAATATAACACAATATGATATAACACAATATGATATAACACACTATAGTATATTCTAAAACAGTCCCATGATTGTCTCCTATACACAAAGAAGGAAACAAACTGGGTTTTAATTATTGTTAATACATGTATATGACTGCACTACTTTTACCTCACTTGAAAACGTTCTTAACGAAAATACTGCAGAACCGAAGGTATCCAAATCACTCTGTATCTTTTAATGAGTTCTATATCTCTTGTTAGACATTGTTGTTTTTATTAAATCATGGTTTGCATAAATAGTATAGTCAATGTAAAACAGAAACAAACATTGCTTGAATGCGATCCGATTTTAGAGTGTGAATAAGATTTTAGTATTTCGGACGTTTCTGTCCGAGAACGGCTACACTTTATTTTTGATGCTGGTTTTGTAGTTTACAATTAGAACTTGCTAGACCGAATTATATCAATCGAAAGATTGGAACATCTTAAAGGTTTTTAGTGATGCAAAAAACACTAGTAAAAGTTATGCATCGCAAAATCGTCTTTGTAAAAGTTGAATTGAGCGTCATTG
>ENA-OREC01001134-OREC01001134.1-marine-metagenome-genome-assembly--contig:-NODE-1134-length-12819-cov-14.330560_pt1 | contig 12819 bp, 5 predicted proteins | sample MGYA00248626_ERZ508543 | MGnify/ENA primary metagenome ERZ508543 (study PRJEB26211, sample SAMN05518279) | marine metagenome | isolation source: Puget Sound, Washington, USA | host: Bankia setacea... | reverse complement strand
TAGATATTTATTACATCTCCACAGTTTTCAATTACAATTTAACACCCAGACCATTTCCTTTAGCCTAAATAGCCCAAGAAAAAAAGTTAACTACCGTGACAAATGTATGTTCGACCAGGATTTCAAAGATATATGTAGAACAACCAGGCAACCATGACTAATTTTCAACCATTTGAATAAAAGTGAACCATTTGTCATTTTGGCACAGCTGAATTAGTTTCAAATCAGGCAGGTCAATTTCGGCCCATCCCTCCTTTCAATGGTAAACCCCACAAAATGTAAGACCAAGTTCAAATTTAAGGGAAGCTGACGCCAAAATGTATTAACTTTGCACTTAATAAGTGGTTGGTTGGAGCAACTTTAATTTGGATGATGGCAAAGTTTTAACTGATGTAAAGGTTTTACGATACTGGGGCACTGACTTTTTTGTATTAGTTTTTGCCAGGCAACGTCTTCCTTCTCAAATAAACAAATTATATGCTTTCACCACCAACTTAACAATTCAATACAGCTCACAGAAACAACCCTGGCAGCATGCTCAACTACTCGCAAGAAAATGGGAAGCACTGACTGGGTCCAAATTCAGGAAAATGTAATGGTATTTTTACAAAATTCACGAAATTTAATAGCAGTATTTTGAATAGTTTTACAGTATTTAGAAATGTTTGAATCATGCCCTTTAAATAGGCTTTCTCAAGGAACCGGTAGTCTAAGATGTCAATGGGTTAAATATCAAAGCTGGGGAATATAAACAAATATCAATGAAATACCTGGTACTATTGAAAGGGTGAAATATGAGTTTGAAAAAAAAACATTGGTCGAATATCTAGATGAGAAATCAAATATCCTCTCCATCTTTATTATGAGGGTGTGACTATTTCTTTGTAAAAACATTCGAGTCTTACGTAATCCATTAGCATTTCTCAAAATAAAAATGGAACATATTGTTTTTTGTTTTCCTCTGCACAATAAATATATACACGCTGTTTCCATGAAGAATGATTGCAACATTTTCTCAAAATATAGTCTGCTCTTTGATTTTCTTTTGACCTTTCGGCTTTAAAAGGTCACAGTGAATTAAGGTAATCTAGGAAAGATATTATGCAATGATTCATATTAAGTGCATGCCATGAGAGAAGCAAAAGCTAATATTTCAATGCTATACCATAATCATATCACAACTGTAGTATCAATCTCAAAATGTCTGGACCATTAAAATAGTTTGATGCTACCATCTTCTCATTTTCAATATTTATTTTAGACCACTATGATCTTATAGACTGATATATTATCTTCATTCTATGATGTTTTGACAGAAAATAAGGGAAAAGCAGTGAAACATTAGGGAAATATGGTGTCATCCAAACATCACAAATGATCATTAGGTCAGTGTGGTCAGTAACAATGTAACCAGTCTGTGCTGAATGCTGAATTAGTCACCGTGGTCAACCAGTCAAAATTCGATTACACACCATGTTTTTGTGATCTCTTTCTCTTGCTCTAACAGTCAAGGTAGGGATAATTGATTTCACAGCCATTCACGGGCCATTTACTCAGGTAGCCAAGCATTGAGGATAGCCAGGTAACTGAGATTTGGTGAAAAAGAAAATGGTGTAAGTGTGATTGAAGAATGAAGAAGATAGATGTGTATTATGCTCAAAATGCACAGACTACAGCCGGGTATCTCTGAGAATGGTTGAGTCTTTGAAAGAATGCAATATTAACAACAGGAGCCCCTTCCTCTATAAAAACCTTGAATTTATCATTGTTTCTTTATTGAGGTGAATAATATTTCCAATGTGGAAAACCACCATCAAAACATGCAGGCATAAATGAACACAACTTAAATTATACATAGCATGTCTATTCGAAGTCACAACTTTGTTTACAATTAAAAAATAACAAAAAAACATAATTGCTTGATGTTTGCCCCTTGTTATTGTTTGGCTTTTGTTACTTCAACAATCAAACAAAGTCAATTAAGTGCGACTCCCAAAAATAACAAAACAAAAATAACCCCTGTCAGCCTCGCTTGAACATATCACAAACAATCGTACAAGTTTTTCCAGCCATGTTTTTTACCATGTGTGAGTCAAATAACTGTTTTATGAATCAGGCAAAGATGAACCTTGTGTGCTCTTGAAACAATACCGGTTGTAACATGTCTTTCCTGAGTTTCTCACAAAACCATGTATCTATATATCCAAATGAGTAGAGATAGACCCTTATAGAGTTGAATTACATGTTTGCACCGCCCCAGTTGACAGCTTGTCGTCACGAGTAACATGCAGAACAATAAAAACTGCAAAACCATAGCACAAAATACACATAAATTATTGTTTCTTTTTAGTTCAGAAGTTAAAACAGGTTACATCATTCCGAGGACGTGTAAAATTGTGTTTTTTCATGTTAATACGGTGGTTTGTTAATGCAAGTAGAAGTATTTAAACTTAAGGATCACTGAGGCCAGATGTACAAGGTTGCTTCTGTTTAGATTGTTGTGGTTTGTGTAGCTAGTCCAATCCTTTTGTAGAATGTAATTAAGCTAAAAGAAGTGCTTGCCTAGCTATAATCCTGTGCTGTGTATCCAAATCATTATAATCAATTCAGAGAATTCCACAAGAAAATGAGCTCTATAAGGACTGTGTCAAGAGACCATGAAAATGGAGTTTCACGTCAGTCTATTCCCTATTATAGAAAGTTTAAGTTTATAAGAGTTTGCCCCCTTGTTAGGTATTTCTATAATGTGTGTATAGTCAAAAGTTTGAAATGGGATTTTCCTTAAATATCAAGGACAATACTACAGTTAATGTTAACATGATATAACAACTTCCTATAACATATACAAATGCTTATGTCTACATCAAACAGTAAACATGGTAGTTTTCTTTTTAAAAAAGTAATGAAAACACCTACCCAAAAGGGAGAGCAATCAAGGGAAACATACAAAGTTGTCCCTCAAACAAAAAGAGGGGGTAGATTTCGTTGAAAGCAAAGATCACCACTCAGCATAATGTGTATCGTTACCAGAAATAAACTGAAGTCAGATGTTTCTCCGTTGGTTCTTTTTTGTCTCCTTACAAAAATAGCTTGTTAAACTGATAGGCTAAATAGTATAACTTATTTATAAGAGCTATCATTACCTCAAACAAGTAGAGTGACTCGAGCAGTGTGTTGACTGTGGACGATGTACAGCCGCGTATATCTGCTATCACAGTGAGGCCCCGACATCGTACCGTCTCTCTGTAACATACAATGTAAGAATATGAGATTTAATAACACTATTACAAGAATAAAATCTATCTGGTCTCAACAGAGCATATAACACAGTGTTGGGTTCATTTGATGCTTCCTGTTTACAGAGGCATAGCTCTACAACATTAGTTCCAGTCTTAAGAGAATAAAAGTGGTTTCTGTCTATTAAGAGAATAAAAGTGGTTTCTGTCTATCAAGAGAATAAAAGTGGTTTCAGTTTTAAGAGAATTAGAGTGGTTTCAGTCTCAAATATTTTTTTCCGTTCAACCCTCCCTTATATATCATGACTGGCATGTCTGACTTTTGTAATATGTAGGTCACTGTTAGACAAGCGCAGACAAGATTTCGATGAGCTGCCACCTTGAGCCAGAAACATGAGCTAATTGTCAGTCGACTCCAAAAACATTTCCTAATCCTCCATCACCAAACAAAATAAAAAAATGTCTCTAGAATAATTAGTGAAAAACATATATAGGAAGCTTTTATAAAAACTCTAAAACTCTGAGTCTTGCTAATATTTGTAATAATTTGAAATTTAAGATTCTATGATATGAATAAGGGAGGAAGTCTCAGATAAAATGTTGGAACAAATAGGAGACATCTGCAGGGATCTAAAGAGGATCTACGAAAAACCCGGCATGTTGTAATGAGCATCTTGAGTAAAAATAATGTCAAGAAAAAACTCATCCAGATTTTCGTAAATACATATCAGCTATATCAAGCATACAATGTCATTATAAGGTACAATTTTACACTGACATATTAATAGACATGCAAGCTTGTTTTATGATTCTATATATGATACAATTATAGTGCAGTTCAAACAAGGGTTAATAGTGGATTTCTGTGTCTTCTATTTACTGTAGAACAATAAAAACAGAACAGAATCTAACTAAGAAATCTCTTTTCTGAAGTGTTGTAGCTGAACAGTATTTAAGTTAGTGAATTGTGTAGTGAATATCTTTAAATGATGGAGTTGAAGTTGTTACAGGTCTAGCTTAAAAGAGGTTTGGAAAAAAACTAAATCAATAGTTTTCCACTTTTAAAGAGCAGCTCAGTGTTGAGTTTCTAGATTTCGATACCCACCTATGTTTGTTGTACAGAGTGTTTGAAGCTGTAAGAATTGCATGTGTTTTTTACAGGAGAATCTATAAAGACAACTTATCTCTCTAACATACATATAATCATTCCAAATTTTTCTTTGGCACACTTGTCTTTTGCTTATCTAACACCTAGTCAACAGCCAAATGGTTCATCAGTAAAACATACACTGCACATTGGTCTCTAGCTTATCTTATACCCAGTGAACAACCACATGGTTCATCAGTCAATATAAACTATAATCTGGCAAACTATCTCGGAAACATATTTCTTCATTGAGACATATTTTTTTATGCATTTACTATATAAATTATTGTTCTGATAAAAATCATATCAACTCCTTTGTAGACCACCTGTAACGATATAAAAACTTCCAAACATGTGAAACTTATGTACATAATTACGTTTTACTAATGGGCTACATATCATTTTACATATTTGTTCACATTTCAAAGTTTTTTATTCAACAACTGGCCCACCACATGTGCAATGATATTTGATCCTTGGCGTATGTAACATTTCCCATATTACCCACTTTGTCACAGCTTTCAACATTGTTTGTGGATGATAAATCTTGGTTTAAAAAAGAGTGGACATTGAAATGCAAAAACTTACGAGCAACGAGGAGGACTAATGACTCATGGCTAGATCTATGCTGCATAAAGTTGTGCTAAAATAATTGAGGGGTTAATGCTTCCTAATTTGAAAGCACTTACAAGCTTGTTAACTTCCATTACTCAAAATGTAATGAAGAAAGAAAGAGGGTTTAATTTCTTCAAAACTTGATCTCTGCAATCTCCTTGAACTTAATAGAGTGTTCAAGGGTCGATAACAATGATGTGAGTTCTCAGTTTCTAGGGATGAAAGGGTTCAAAGTAATATTGAATAAAGAAGCAGATAGAAGGACCATTTGCTGGCTTTAAGTGCAGGAGGTCCAGGATACACCAGTAAAGGACCGCTTCATACCAAAGACATTACAAAATGGTACCAGTAAGTTCCCTAGTTTGGCACTCAACATTATAAGGGGAAAACTAAATTTACTAAATAGCAATAATACTATCTTTGAGGGCCTTATGGAAGGTTTACTTATGTCAAATAAGCTGCCTCCCTTAAATATCATCGAAACAAAACAAACAAGCATTTATCCCTTATAATATGTTGAGGCCTTATGTTAGTAATTAATGAGGACAGTTGTGCCAGCATCTTGTTTAGGTATGTTTTACATCTGGTGTACCTCCCACTGCATCCATGTTTACCCTTACTTTAAACAGGTGAAAAGGTCACACATAACAAGTAAACAACGGGTAGGTGCATAGCTAGCGTATCTACACACAGTCATTATACCCTAGTTAGCTCAGTTCTGCACCAAACCATCAAGAAACATTTAATCCCAGGATCAGAGCAATAATGCAGTATCTACCTAGTTATTCTTATAAAATTAGTACAGTTTGCATTTTAGTTCTAAGTAAGGTCATCTTGATAGCTAAGATACCTTCACAATATGTTGATCATAAATAACTCACAATTACTTAACCAATACGTTTTCTCTTATGAAGCTCTTCACAATAGTTTGTATGTGTATCAAAACGATGTTGCCTACTATGGTCTGAAAGGTTATTTGTATACAAGTAGTTCCTAGCTTAGGTCTATGTAATAAGTGTAAGTGTAACCGGGTTAAGGTGAAAAGTTGTTGGTTATATCACCCCTACACGGTTACACACGATGATATGTATAGCAAAGTTTCATCATTTCCAACCAAAAGTTTCTAAAGGAAGTCCAAACACAGCAACCCAATACTGCCAAATATGCTTCTTTAAATGGATTGCAAGGGACTCATTTGTTGAAATAGTAAATATGCATACAGCAGACATACATGCCGTCCTTAAGTGAAGTGGGTGTATCTATTTTATGTCTCCTATCTGCATGCCAAAAGATCGTTTTCCATAAACATTTGTATGCAGTTAAGTAATTTGGGTAATTTCCGTGCTTATACCAATGGTTGGTATAAATTTACTATATCTTGTCCTAGCAAAGATTTCTAAATCAAACATGTGAAGTTGATAGTTTCAAATTGTGGGGAGCATTTTGACAATCACTAGAAAGCCACACCCTACCTTGGCACTGAGTAGTAGTACATGATGAGCCTGGCTAGATCTGTACTGACAACTTGTCTGTTCTTCCACAGGGAACTACTGGTGAAGATCAGCACTACAGCATTACCATCCAAGTCTCGACAACCTGCAAACACAACAAAGAATACATAGTACACATGTTCTATAAAGTTATGTATGAGTATTTGAATGTAATCAGTCTTACTAACCAGCATCTTCAACAGTGACATAGTCTGCTTTGTAGCCCTAAAACTCCATTGTTTGTGCAATAAAATAATGAAGAAATTAACTATGCACAGTTTTTGTTTTTGGTGTTCACAAAACCATTGTGAAGTTTAATGGACAAGTATTGCTATTTATATACCCCTATGTTCAGTAGAAATAAGTGTGTACTTCTACAACTTGACCATGCACCTCATTGCTCAAAGTCCAACTGAATTACTCTAAACTTTCCAAGCCATATATATACACTAACCACAGAAACATCTAGTAATTAACTTACAGCACAAGCAGTGATTCATCTCTTTACTTATAAAACTTAAAACACCAATTTATCAAGCCTAAAAACATTAACAGCTTAATTCAATTACCATTATCGTACAATTGTTTTTGCGCAGGTTGATAAACAGTGGTTTCTTCAATACTATGTCATCAATCTTGTACTTTTTTCTTCACAATAATTATGCATAAAGAGTTGTAAAAAATGAGCTGACATCATCACTATTCATAATGTTAATACTCACTGGCAAATAGATGGAATGTAAGCAGCCAGGTTTTTGTTTTTGAAGTGACTCACAGTATACTTTAGTAATTGATAATTCCTGCTCAATTAACTACGACTTAAGTTTTAACATTAACTTTGACTTATGTCTTACAAAGTTCTTACCAGAAAGAAACCCATCAATATCCTAAAGCAGAAGAATACAAGTCCTGAATATAAATGGAAGTCTTCACACACAGAATAAGTTCAAAAGTTGAGATAGTATATTCAATCCATTGTAAACACTTGACAGAGGTCTTGGTGATTTGGCATGAAAGAAATTGCAAACAGAATTGAGTTTTACTAAAGTGTTTCTACATCATTTCACTAAATTCATAATCATACTGCATGAACAATGGGGATAAGTTTGTTGTTTTGCTTTACCCATACCTGTACATGGTTTAAGTAAAACACCAATACTTCCGATGCAATGTTAAACAATGGACAATTGCACTTCAGCCCAGCAATAAGGTAGATTACAATAATTGGATCAGTTGTATAAATAGGTAACGGTTTAGGAACAGCACATAATCTGGGAAAACAAACAATACAAGAGCAGACTGTGTCTAGATAAGTTCTAATCCCTGCCCAGACTGATAATCATCTGCAGATAAAAGGATAACCAGTCTGATACGATAGGGCATGGTGTTTTGACATGTGTATTGAACAATGAAACAATTGGCAGTACGTTATACAATGCAGATTTTATTGTTAATTGGTAAAAACTGTTTAATAAGCTTGTACATGATCGGATGGAAAGAGACAGTGAGTCTGCAGAGGAGTAATGAAATACAATGATTGACATTCTTTATGGACATTCAAGAGTATTTAATTCAAACTTTAGTCATATGTCCTTTATTTCAAATGTGTATGAGACTTGTTAAGCTTATATTGAATACTTGGCTCATTTAGTTCCAAACGATGGCTTAAAACTCATGGCATACCACACATAAGAGAGAATATAATAATACTTTTGTTAAAGAACATTATCCATAATTGTGCTTGATATTACAAGACTATAGGTCACGTTGATAACTACTTTACACACAAGAATCTAAATAAACACAAGTACAGTATATTTCTATTTAGGTGTATCCTTCTTACAACATTCATACAAGCTAGGTCAAACTTCAACAAAAGTGCAAACAAGGAGTAAGTTGCTACTTTAATTTATATACATAGTTGTACTACCATGTCTATTTTATACAGTGACTATTACAATTGTACATCTAAGCCCCAAGCTATGGCCAGATATCCTTACTTTCTCCCAAGATCTAGTGCAGTAAATTATCTCTGTCACATTTGCATTATTGTCTTAAAAATGTGAAATCTTGCCTAGACCTCGTGGCGACTCAAGATTCATCTATGAACATAAATGCAGCAAGGCAACCAGGTCAGGACGGTGTAACCAGAGTGTCATAGTGTCGTAACATTACGTACAGGACATGCAGGTTCGGGGAAAACAAGATGCCCTGGATGTAACTTGCCATAGAAAACAACACTAGGGCCAGTATGACAGACCAGGGAACAATACTGTTGTCTCTATCAAACAACAATAGTAAAACAATGCCTGGCTTGTCCCCAGCTGATTCTTGAGAAATATATTCTTGCATCAACGAGTCATAAAGTGTCAAGTTGTAAGTAAAAAATTAACCAAAAAAGGAAACAAGAGAGTACACTTTCAAAAATTATGAAAAAATAAAGAAAATGCAAAACTTGATAAATCTTAAGTGAAATTCTGCTACTAAACGCTTCTTGTTGGCCAACATAAATCAACCTAAGTGACATTATTGGTGTCCCAGTTATGTTGATGTGAGCTGTTCAGGACAGGAGAAAGGTAATCTTAAATAGTAGCAAGGTTTCAATGCTAAATAATTACAACTGAAAAGGTTACTATATATGAAAAGAACGGCACTTTTGGTCGGATTCAATTGACATATTGATTAAGTTATGATTTATTTATGTTGATAAATCAGACAAATGATCAATGAAACAAACTGATAATCCAAGAAAGGGCCCAAAATACTTCCATCAAAGCTTAATCATTAATGCCAATTCTCCACCCTACACAAATTAGAATACAAAACACATAAGATTTCTTTCATTATCAAGGGCATTTAGAACGATTGAGAAAAAAGTGAAAAGTTAAAACCCTGTAATTGTGTGTATCATTATGTTGTTAGTTGATTAATTACATTAGTTTTAAGTCCACTTATATGATGGATTATCCTCTTAAATATATATCCTATATAAATGTTAAAGCACTAATGACAGAAGCTGAGATTAAAGCAAATATTTTCACTCACAAACTTGGGCTTTTAATAGGTAATATGATATTCAATACATCAGCTTTGTACAAAAAGTATGCCGGTTTGATTAACACCTCAAAGCCAATACTTTTTAATCACTAAGAAAAGTGTTTCAAGGTGACTAAATGATTAAAGTATTGACCCAAGGCTGAGTTGTCAACCGAAGATTGGATTAATACAAAGGTTACAATAAAAGGTTACATCAGTCAAGTCTGATGTGTTGGTATGTATGTTTTAATGTATCCAGAAAAAAACCTGTATGAGTTATCTGCCCTTTCATTTAAGAACATTAGCTTTGTAGAACAGTTCAAAATAGAATAGCTAAGAAGAGCAGATTATATAATAAATGTGTGTACCAAACCATACTTTTAATTTAACAGCCTAGTCTTCATGTAAACATTTGATTGGATATTGCAGAATGTTAGTGTTGTTCTATATAAAGAGCTAGAAATGGGTAGCACAGTCAAGCAAATTGGCTTCATGTACCTATAGATTATACATTACAAGATGTTTTGATTAGATAATTGGGCCAACCTGTTTACAAAGATGTACACTGTATATATAACCACCAAACCAGTGAGCACCTTGGCAGCACTAATTGGCAATTAAGAGCTACTAATTAGGCTTCTGCCAGAGAAAACTAAGAGATGTCAGGAGCCAGGGTCGACAGTGGTGGTTTGAAAGGGGAATATTGAGAACTCGAGCGCCATTGCATAAAGAAGCAGATAGAACCTTTCCACATTCGCCCCTCCAGGTATTCTCAGACATGCAAGTTACAAGGACACTATCGGCTCAAAATCATCGGAACAATGTGTGAACATGTGTACAGATAACTGTTGTTTTCTCTACGCCCATTATTGTATTTTCCATGTTACTGGTATGTATCAGGGAGAGGTAGGTGCTTCAGTGATCTATCAGTTCTCATTGACAGACAGGTATTCAGATAGCAGCATGTTGCAGACTATCAGACAGGACTTATAGTTCACACAATCTGACACAACTGTATGTAAAATGATTTGCTGAATGCTTTGAAACTTATTTTCACAGGTAATTCTTTGCTGTGGCAGTCATCATGGAATCAGTTTTGATATAAAAGAATGCAGAGTAACACTGAGACACTACTCATTCTGAAGCACTTTCACAGTTAAAATCATGCATCTGCTGTTTACACAATTCAATAACTTTTAATCATGTTTCAATGTTTGTTTTAGGCATTTAATTAAAAACAGATATAGTGTACAATGCCACATTTCATAAAAAAAAATTAATTTTTTTTTTTTGAAAATCAGTAAGTCATTTTTGTAAGGGAGACAATTTCATATACATGTATTAGAGTAGTCCCCCTTTATTTCTCAAGGTAATTCCTATCAATTAAAACGTGCTGGATTGATAGCATCTTGTTGTATTATTAAATTCCTCATGTGAAAAGATGCCTAAATTGATAGAGAAACTGAAAACAGGTTAAGTGTTCTAACCAAATTAGACATGTTTTCTTCAATTAGCTCCTATAAGTGATATGTATCTTAGCAACTAATTTTAGATGAAAATGTCGCCAGTGGTAAAAACGTGTCCTTGTATCTTGGGAAAATTTGATCGTGAGGAAATACTTTTCTATATTTACAACTAATTAAATTGCCTGCCGATTAAAACTATGAAATCTACCATAAAATTTCATAACATGTTTGTGACTTTTTGCTAGATAGCCCAGACAAAGGAACATTACTTTTAAGTTTGGTGGACAATTATCAGCATTTTTTACCTGCATGTTGTTTTGTTTCACTTTCTCAGTATTTATTTAAAGCAATGCTTCTATAGTTTTGATATCACACAGACAATTATAGATTATTTAATCACTAAACCTTACAGATACATGCGAAAATTGCAATCACAGATATTTTGTTTGTCATCATCTTTATTTTGTTTTCACCTTTACCTGGGAAGTATGGGGAATACTATATGACAGGTAGTGGATATGTTTAGGTAAATTGACATACATTTATGAGCATTCATTATCGTTATATAGAAAATTGAAGTTATACGTTCTCTATGTTATACAAAAAACACTTTCAGCTAGTGTTTAAGTGTTAAACTCAAAGATCATAATTGCTTCCGACCTAATAAACCTCAAATAAAATCACTGACTTATCATTAAACTTTGCCCACCTTAACTAGCACACAATTATTTTTTCCTCAAACGCAGTAAACTCTTGACACAGCAGCTATAAGAGTACATGCAATTGAATCATTAAGTAGAGGTATATAAACCATTTCAATACATGTAATAATCTACCATACTCGATAAAAAACACCATACAAATACATGGCACATATATACAGGTAAAAAGCTTTAAATTCTGTGCTAGCTAAAGTGTCGCATTGAAATGTTGCATTTGGGTTATGAAGAAACATGTTCATCAGCTGCTGCAGTGTTTTCTTTCACAATGCTAGGAATGCAGATAGCTTACAGATATGTATTGGAACACTTTGTGACAGCTGTAACCCTGGGAAAAAATGTACTTCAGGATTTTGAAAAAGAAACATACTAGGGTTGAAAGCAAAACTGTTCTAAGTGCTAATGAGTAAAAAAGGAGATAAAACCCTCTTGCATTCAACCCCTTAAATTTCTAATCCTTGTAGAACGTAACTATGTAGGACTAGGTTACTAGAAGAGTTTCAAAGGTGAAAGTGAAAAAGGGCTAAAAGTTATTGAATAAAGAAAGTAGATAGAATCATTTCACATTACTACCGTCAATTCTTTAATTAGTTTATTGTATGTTTCCTGTATCAACTAATGTACTGTACATTAGTTATAACAAAATATTAAGAAATAAAGATGCTAACAGATATATGTGATATTATTAATAGTTGTAGCCATATATGATTCATACCATACTACACAATTGGACAAAATATTATCATTTAAAAATCATTTGCCACTTGCTGTGTTAGGTAAAAAACTATTGCTATCCATTTGAAATCAATTAAACTATCAATGATCTTTAAAAAAAACAGTACATTAAGAGACTGAAATAGAAAACAACCAGTCAATACTTATCCCTAAAGCAAACAGAGATAAAAATGTGACAAAACAAACATTTTCATCCAACAAGATTTTCACAAACTAGATTATTACATGTCTTTGTTGCCAGCCATTCTACTTGTATCTGTATATAAAAGTGGTATGCAGCCTTGTATTAATGAACAGCACATTCTGTTTAACACAAGGTTTCCTGTTTTCCTGTTGTTTTTTGTTCTGCAATCGTTTACTATAGGCTTTGAAAAT
>ENA-OREC01001133-OREC01001133.1-marine-metagenome-genome-assembly--contig:-NODE-1133-length-12820-cov-14.612415_pt1 | contig 12820 bp, 5 predicted proteins | sample MGYA00248626_ERZ508543 | MGnify/ENA primary metagenome ERZ508543 (study PRJEB26211, sample SAMN05518279) | marine metagenome | isolation source: Puget Sound, Washington, USA | host: Bankia setacea... | reverse complement strand
CACTAAGTTCTTGGCGTTACATGTACACCAGCTACCACTAAGTTCTTGGCGTTACATGTACACCAGCTACCACTAAGTTCTTGGCGTTACATGTACAGCAGCAACCAAAGCATCATAACATGGATAATCTCCACAGTAACATTTTAGGGAAAATAACACTTAATGGTTTTCCATGCTGTCACTGTACGATCATATTTCTCTAAACAGTTCCGGTGAAGAAAAGTCGTTCCCCGTGAAATTTACAGAACGTCTTAAGACGACAACGCCTCGTAGTGATCCCATGCACGCGTTTTAGATGGTCGCTTTTTAACATCATATTTTTTAGCCGAATTATAATTTAGTTTTCGGTACTCCTACTTCAAATTTAAGTTATGAATCAGTATGAATGTACTCTAACGAGGAATCTGTAACTCAGTAATTAATTTGATATTGGTTTCTTTATTTCAGGTCTGGAAGTTTCCCATCTTAGACGCTGTCGCCCAGAGGTGTTTGATGAAAAGTTAACAATACACGTGATCGTTTTCCCGCTGAGAAGCCCGGAACCAGGACATACTATATTTGACAAGCTGGTACCGAACATCTGCAAAACTCATCAGCGTACCGATACCCGCGAGTTGGCAGAGAAATAATTCGTTTTCTTGATGAGGAGATGGGTTTTTGGCAGAACTAATGATATAATCTAAAAATACGCAACTTGCAAGCAGGGAAAAACTACTGTTAAAACGTTTCAACATATGTCAACGAACGACGTGGAAATAGTGAACATAGGAGGTTCTCCGGCATAACTAAATCTATCAGTTCTGAACTAGTATAGTGTGTCTGCCATAGGGAATATATCACACCTTAGTATCTACCTAGGTTCCCAACAGTCGGACCTGTGAACACGAACCACGGAATATACAAACTATACTTGAATAAAGGATAATATAGAAATACATCAATATCAAGGCAATGCTGGATTAACATGGTGTTGTTTTGGGAACTATATTAGTATTTGTGTGTAACTACGGTGGTGTGAAATCCGGACCTGTGGATATAAAGATAGACTTGTTCGCGTAACAGTGGACACGTTGGCGGCACTAGACAAATGGTTACATGAAGCAAACACTGAAACATAAATATGGTACAAATAGATACACATATTACACTTAATTAAACATAACAGTGCGTTAAAAAAAATAAACTATTAGTACTTTATTGAGAAAGAAATAAAGAAAATAGATACACAGTGATTATCAACTGTTGGTGGGAAAGAAAAGTAAGAACAAAATGTCCATTGGACGATATATGACGGCTTTCGTGTTTTAAAAGAAGTCGGGCTATGTATACAGTACGCTGAGTACAAACATGGGGTATTAGAGGTTTACGATTAAAACTCTTTAAATACTTTTGGACCATTGTTGGACAGTTGTAACTCTTGTGGACGCGCATGCTTACTTGGAGGTGTTTTGAACTCTCCGGATCTAACCTAGCAATAGAATTACTTAAGTTATTTGCTGGTTGGACGGTATTGGTTTTTGGGAAAGGGAACGTAACGGCCAGTTGTTTAAACCAGCGAGATTTGCTCGGTTATTGCATTGTACGGTCAAGCATACACGGATTAGTTCGCTAATATAGCCGTTTTTATTTTCGTTAAGCAGACATGTAATAATGTGGCTACAACAATAGGAGATGACCATAGTTCCTCTGGTATCGGCTCTTTAGAATTGCATAAAAGAGCTTTGGTGAATGCAATACAACGTGTAAGTGAAGATAATTGGCTAATAGTTGGAACAGTGATAACGGATCTAGCATTCATCAATCGGAAAAGGTTTCCTGTGGACTTAACTCAAAAGGAGGCCGAATTAAACGAAATTAACAACTTCTTCGGGATATCGAATTTAAGTTGTTTTTTCTTCGTCGCTGTGAAAGATACCTATATAAGTGTTTGAATATACTTGTGTTTTGTGTCTTGTTCTAAATTGATATTCGTTAAAAAGGAAGAGATCGAGGAATATTCAAATTATACAAAAAAAATGTTCTGGCATTGGATTTAAAAAGTGACACGGTGAAATTAAAGGGCTCGAAACCGCGTTTGATGAATGGGCTGGCTTTATTTTTAAACTTGGAACTATGTATGTTTAGATTTTTACAGAGTACATAAAATGGTGATATGAAACTACAGTGAATGAGATGTATTGATATCTCTAATGAACTGAAAAGTGGAGATATAAAGGTTGTATACAGAAAACTGTGTATATGTTCATTAGCATTCGAAACGTGTGAATTAACAGACTTTGGATGTAAGAACGTTTTTAAGTACGAAGCTTATTGGAGATATTATAGAATTGGTTTATTTATAATTCTTGAACCATACGTTTTCAACATTGCTTTGGGGCTTTGAAGCGTTCAGTTGTAATCCGTTTTGAAAAGAGAAAACCCCGTTTTTTTCTGTTCTTTACAAAATTTGATAAAAAAATACATAACGGGATTCAGAATATATATCCTCAAAAACGAGCGTGCATTTAACAGTGACAGTTAAAGCAATCCACATCGAGATGTTTTAAAGAGCTGTCGAGATCAGTTGCCTTTTAAAGATGTTTGAAAGTATGGATATTATGGATTTTGTACTCGATGAAAGAAAAGGTAAAGGTCCAGACATTGTGCACACCTTGGCGCTCGTTTGCAGACCGGACAAAGTGTATTCAACCTAACAACACATATACTGCTGTTAAGAGTCTGTGACTTGTTTAAAAGAGATTATAAGAAGAAACACCTGTGTGCTTGTGTTTAAGTAATGGGTTCTTCAGAAGTGTCGGTGGTTGGTATTGACGGAGACACCACGTTTAGCAACTTCACCAATTACACGGAATACACTCCCCTTAATACGACAGAACGTACTTTCCATAACGTCACCTCCAATGAGACGCTCAAACCATTTGGACCGCCAGACTCCATTTATCTGGTTTGGCAACAGGTCCTAATTTCCATAGCGTTTGGTTTACTAATTATTGGAACGATAATCGGTAATTTATTAGTGTGTATAGCAGTGGCGATCGTCCAGCGGTTGCAAAGTCCGTCTAATTTATTAATCGTGTCTTTAGCTTTATCTGATCTTCTAGTTGCTGTGCTTGTGATGCCATTCTCTGCTGTGTATGAGCTGCTGGGCTACTGGCCTTTTAACGACGCCGTCTGTGACTTATGGACCTCCTCAGATCTTATAATGTGCACTGCGTCCATATTAAACTTGTGCATGATAAGTATTGATAGATATTTTGTGATTACCCGGCCATTCCAGTACGCCATTAAACGGACACCAAAACGTATGGCGGCCATGATTGCGGCCGTATGGATCTTAGCAATGTTGATATCCATTCCTCCATTGTTTGGTTGGAAGTCACAAAATGAGCTATATTCGTGCATGATCAGCCAGGCAAAGGGATACCAGATCTATGCAACACTCGGGGCCTTCTATGTTCCTTTAATAATCATGATCACGATTTATTTCCGAATTTGGAGAGTATCTTCGGCGATCATGGCAAAGGAAAAGAGCTCGAAACTCGGTAGCATAGATAAAGGCAATGAACAGATAAATCTTTCAGCAAAGTCTTCACGTAGTAGTGGAGCCAGTGATCATCTTAGTATTCCAAATGGGACGTTAGTAAGAAACGGATATGGGGATCATGACGACACGGCTTCCACTGAAATGCTACCGCCCAGTAAACCAGTTATCGCGAAAAGACGTTTTACTCTGAAATCCTTAATCTCACGGACTAGCAAAAGCAGTGCGTCGTCGAAGGAGCGAAAGGCGACAAAGACGCTAGGTATTATTATGGGAGGTTTCACGTTGTGCTGGCTCCCGTTCTTTATAGTTGCTGTTATACGTCCATTTCTAGCTGATGATGTGTTTCCGATGCAGCTAGTGTCGTGTTTAACGTGGTTTGGTTATTTTAACTCTTTTATGAATCCGATGATTTACGCGAGATTTAACCGAGAGTTTAGGACTCCATTTAAGGAAATCTTGCTTTTCCGGTGCCGAGGTATAAACCATAGACTGCGTAGTGAGAGTTATGTAGAGCAGTACGGTCCCGACCAGATATACAGAGACCGGGACCGGGACAGTCTAAAACCCCCGAGAGATTCCATTGTGCGATATAATAGTCACGGCCATACTCACGTGCACGTCGGTAATGGCAATTCCAAAATAGGAGAATCCAAGATTTGAGTCTATACCCGTCTAGAGAAATTCGTTTTTTCTCCGATGGGTTTTAAATATATAACGCTTTGTCTCCTGTAGACTTGGCGACTTAAAGTGCATTACTCTTAAATAGTGTGTGGGCTGTGGAAGAGACACTTATACAAGACATACCACCTGCGATAGCGTTGCTACTACTACTACTACTGCTGCTGCTGCTGATGTCCCAAATGTAGCCAGGAGAAATACAGCCGAGGGGTAACGTTCACGTGTAATTTTCCATGACAACGCACGTGTTGATAGACTGCTGAATTTTTGTTCCGGAATGTTTTAAATTTCGGATTAGAAAACCATATTTGCAGGTCAACCCATTATTTATGTCCCGTACCACGTCTGTAGAGTTGTTGTTTTACATATAAGGACAGTCGTCTGAATATGTCATCCATACGTAACATTTGTTTTAGAATTATATCCATTAGTTTTTTCAATTTGAATCATATTGCTATAGTCGACGTCTGTTAAAGTACCTGTCAACTTTAAGTTTATTTATCATTTTTCGTCGACTGTTAGATAAGAACTTATCTCAAACGATGTTTCCAAGATTATGCTTTCAAGCTCGCATAACATAACAAAAAAGTTAGAGTTCATGTCATCAATATATTTATTTTAAAGTTTAGCCTATCGTAGAATTAATACAACTCATTCTGATCACAGAACTAGTACCATTTAAACATCGAACATACAGTCATCGGCGTTTTCGTTCAATTAATTAAAGTATGTTTTAGTAAATTCTTGCCATATGAATATGTAGATTAACAAGACAAGTGGATGCTTTTTAGCCAACCCTTAGCCATCTTTACTTATATAACATCCTAAGTGTTTCTTTCATTTAGTGTTTAACTATTTTCGTTAGCTATTTAGACATTGTGTTACATTTAGATAAGACCAAGCTGTACATGTTAAAATGGCGGGTTACATCTGTCAGTAAAAACTAGCAACATGTCTTTTGGCACAACCTTTTACTTTCTCGGCATCATGTTGTGAATATAATAGTCACTCCAGACACCCCACTCGTCGGAGGTTTGTGATTTATTCTCGACTCGTGTATACACAATATAGTATGTTTAGTTTACAGTTACGTATACTTGTTTCAGCTAGATTATACATAATTGCTCTTAAACGTTATGTAAAACTAAACTTCGCTGGTAAAGTTTGGATCAACATGGTCTGTTATTGAAAGTCACGAGGGGTACCACGAATAGGTGCTTGTGTTATTGGAGTGCTAATTGAATGATCGTTATAAACAATATACTGTGATGATACTGTACCGATGCATGTAACATTGCGCTATAAATACGACAGCGTAGTATTTATAAAAGGTGATTTCTCATAATGTATTGATACGGTTAAGCTAAAAATAAGACTTTGTTTTTCTGTGACAAAATTAGAAAGGCGTGTTCCTATCCTGATGCAACTCGCCATTTATTATACCTACATGTCTCACTGATTCATGCACGTTGAACTATCTCTGATACAAAGACGCTCGTTATATCAAGCCCCATGTGAACTCTTATAGTCGTAAGATGGCGAGAAAATATATCATAACCTCGTCTGGATGCAAGATTGGACATCAAAGTAGTATTGCTCAATTTGACTATTTGGCTAAAACAAAGTAAAAAGTCAGCTTTGCTATAATAAGACACGAGATAAAATGACGAGAGAGAACTAGAAGGAGTCGTTAGAATTCCAGATTTGACATCAAAGTTAATATAATGTTTTATTTGATACTCGATTAGTTACAACACGTTTAGCCATCAACTTTGCACTTTCTCTGATCCTGAGTCTTAATCTACTTCTGGCCTCGGCCATCGATTACAAGGCGTCTTCTTACTGATCTTGTATCTTTTCACATACGTGCAGTATTAATAGAAAACATCCTTTGGTCCGATTATGTAAGGTTCATTATAAATCCATTTTAAGTGTAATTTGTCTTCAAAAAACAGAGGAAAAGCCGTGGATCTTTCAGGTCATTTAATAAATTTGTCTTGATCTGCTAAAATGAGAATACAGCGCTCCAGTCAAGATGACAGAGGTCGTTTGTTTTCTGATTGCAAGCTCGCTCTCTCCTGCTTTAATTTGCCATAACCGATTTGTATTCTAACCTTACTATGTAATAAATCTGTTTAGGGCTGTTTTAAAGTCTAACAAGAACGAGTAGTCGAGCGATGTTCATCGCAACCCAAGTTTGCAATTATCAGATCAAGGCAACCTTGTTTTGTTTGTTTTTATTTGTATTGGGTCACATGGTGCAAAAAGTTTAAAACAAGATGCAGACATAAATGATGTAAGGATAAACTGGCATCCATGTTAGATAGCACATTTGTAAATAATAGCTCCTTTTTAGAATAAAATAGGGTATAGGGTCTTAATTTAATTAAACCAACAACATAATGTGTGAACATGTTAAGGATTCAAGCTGAATATCACTCGAAATTCAATGACATTCTTTTCCTCTTGAACTATTTTAAATACTTGTTTAAAACAAGATAAGAATGTCTCCTACCACTTAATCAAAGCATGGTTAATAGAGTATAGAGTTAAGACGAGTAGGTGTTGTTTAGTAACATCTACACAAGGGGTCTCTTTTATTTCTTACGAGCGACGTTAACGTGTTCTGTAACATATTGACGTTTACACCAATGATACCAAATGAGATCGTATTAATCTTTGGCTTGACTTGCACTTCTTAATATTCGAGTATAAATAGTGCAGACCACAGTAGTTTTAGAAGGAAATTTATATATAAACACGGTACAGGTCAAAACAAATTCCAGATTGGCCTTCTGAAAAATGTCACAACTATTAAATATGTAGCAAAAGCAAATCTGTATTTCTTCTTCATGCAGAGTAGTTTAAAGAGTATGTGCCCATTTAGAACACCAGTCAATCCACAACAAAGTAAACCTGTTTAAATAAGTTATTTGTTATTAATGAATTTAACATAAACTGTACAAGATTATATATACATGAGATTACAATCAGTTAGTCATAATAGAAAATACAATTACCTTTCACGTGAATGGACAGTTGCCTTTAAATTAGAGCGAATTATGATTTAAGACTTAAAATTAGGAAATATAATCAATATGGATTAAGAGGAATTATACGTACGCTCGCAAATCTCTTTTTTTGATCTTTTCACTTATTTCCCCTTACACTCAATATTTGGTAAGGGGTAACAGTTGGCAATAATGCGGTCCTCGAAATAAACTCCTCATTTTTTTGTTCAAGACCTTGTTTAACAAATGAAGCAATTTTTGGACTGGTGTTCTACAATTATTCAGTTTTAAACATCGCTATACTAAGGTTATTTTGTATGGGATCTGGAGTTGAAGATAAAGCCCGGAAATCGTACTGTGTCGTTGAATACTATTGACTAGCAAAAAAAATATTTTTAATTCTCTAAACATAATTGGATACTGCTCGATTAATATAATATAACAAAAATATATAACTGCTTTATTTCTAATGTTCATAGATATTAAGCAATACCCTAAGAAACAGAGACGCATGTGAATTCATTAGTTAAATCATTTGACTATTAATTAGACTTTGGTTTAAACTATTCCCGCCTGTAACAACTCTACTTAGTTGGCATATATACCTACGGGCTAGTTACTGACAAATTTACTGCAAACATAAATTTTATAATTTGGGTCAAGTTGTTTAACTCCAGTATATTCCAAGACCTAATAACGTTCACGTAATGTTCACACTATATTTGCTTTTAGTTAAATGTGTGCCAGACCACAGATGAACAGGGAAACATTATGTCAATCTGTCTGGAGCAGTGATTGCCCTGAGGTTTGTTAATCTAATAGAGCAGAAAACTAAATGAAATATTACACTCAACACATTATTAATTGAAAATTACGTGCTTGGTTGATCACAATATAGAATGGTGTTTATGCGCTCGAATTCAGATGTTTAGTAGTTATAACGTCGACAATACACATCTCAAAGAAAGGTTTATGGTAAAAAAGTGAACGCAGACATTTCTTTACTTGGTTACTTTTGTTCACAAGTTAGTAACTATTTAATTCTACACAGTGGCAAGTATACTTTTTCTGAGAAAGACCAAACATATATTTAAGCAAACTAGTGTATTGTCTTGTCTTGTCCTGTCATCAAAACACAAGACTTTAAGCTGTGTGTACGTACATGTATAGGTACAGTCATGTGTTCACCCTTTGGTAGGTCTTTCTTCAAATGTAAGCCATGATACCTTGTCCTGTGTGTGTATACTCTTACAACGGACCAAACAATGATCACGTGCTATGCATTATAAGTGTGCAAAAGAAATCTTATTACAAACATAAAACACTTATATGATTCACTGTACACAAGTTAACACCCAATCAACTATTTACAACAACCAAAGACCAATGACTAATCAATTAAACAATTACTGTATCTTGCTAAAAATGACAACTATTGAGTCTTAGGTGAATGCTTTAAACAGAAGAGAACATGGTTAGATTATCACAGGTTCAAGCGTCAATGCCAAATTGGATTAGTATCTAAATAATACAATGATTTACCCCATCAACTATTCTCCTAATATGTCTTCGTTAACTTGACATGCTCAACTGAGGTAGATGTATAGGTATAAGCCAAATTACAGAGCAGACAGGATTTAACATCAACAGTATCATTAACGAACTCACAGCTATTAAAGTCTGAATAAGTTCATAGTAGATTTATCTTCATATTTACTTTGTTTGTTTATTTATTCTAAATTGCAAAAAGGAGTTGATTTTTATCTGAAAGGAGAACTCTCAACACATATGCTTAAGGTCTACTTAAACTACAATATACGTTATTTAGACCGAGTGCAGTTATCCATCATGTTTAAGCCTTACTTCTTTATACATGTAACTATTGTGACTGATTGGTGATTGAGCATTTATTTACATGTACAATCGCAGTTACTCAAAGTACCCAATAGTCTACTGTATATTGTGTTTACTTCTACTCTTTCACTATATCACACAGAAATACTGTTTAAATGTAAACTATACAAACCAACCGTTTTCATCAATCTCTATTGTACTTGATGTTAAAATAAAATGTGAAATATTTATTTTTAAAGATACTCGAAAACTATTGAAAATATGATTAAGTAAACTTCAAAACACAACGACAAAAACTCTTCTTTTGGGTACTTCAAACAAGTTGAACCGAAAATATGCTTTAACAGGTAAAAATAGAAAGTGATTAAGATCTTTAAAGTCATCTTGTTTGTATAAATGATTACATGAATGAAAATGGTCAACTTGAAGCGTACCATTTGTTATTATAACGTGTAACATAGTGACTTTTCGACTTAGTAGATAAATAATGGATTCTTTAAGAGGGAAATTTGAGGACAAACGAAATACAAACACAAGAAGATAGAAATCAGATGTTGAATTGACATGTACTTGTAAAACGAGTTTGCTGTGTTCTACTTTTAATCATACAAATGATCATAATGGATTTGTTTCACTTGTTATTTCAAAGCATTATTAAACAAAGTTAAACAAAAAGATAATAACATAGCTAGTATACTATGAATGATGTAACAGTTAGGATGTAACAAACGGCTGAGTCGAATGGCTTTTATAGTTTGTATTAAATAAAGTTTCCAAGTCTCGGTTGTACAATCGCTGTTTGATATTCTTAGAAACAAACTTTTCAAAATATATTGAGCAGCTTCTTTATATAATAAAACTGTTTTCCATAGAATGTCCAGCAAGTACAAGGTCATGGTATAGATCGCACTGGTCAGTATACACGAACAAGGTAGAATACATAATATATAATTATATAATTAATGAGAAATGATTGCATTATGAGACGCAATGTAAAGGAATTTCTGATTTGTTTAATTAAACTTAGATGGTTTTGTTCGGTTGTTCTTTGTGAATTATTGTTTCGTTATTTCTTATCGTTGTTCTTAAACCAGAAGTCCCATAGCTTTAATACAAAAAGGATGTGTTGTTCGATTGTTAACTAAGAGAGATTACGACGACAGTAAATATTGTAATTGTTGTTAGTTTTGCAGATTATTTCTGTCCATAAACTAGTTATTGTAAAATTAGTTGTGCATGTGTTTAACATTGTTACCTTGTAATACTAGAGTTTGTTTGTTATATTGGTAGAAATGGATGAAGGCAAACCTGGTTCAACTGCCTCTTACATCTTGTAGCACATAGAACAGTTTGTCATTCACTCTTTATATAGCACATTTATATATAATGTGAAAGCGAAACTGATGTATCTGCTTCTTTGTATCAGTAATAGTTAACACAGATTTGTTTTCATCCAATTGTTAATGCAGTTAGCATGTTCGAGTCTTGCCATTGACTTACATTGTTACTAATTATTTGTTCTGTAATTATTTATTGACTTCCACGGACATCCACATGATGCATTCATTTTGTTACACCATTATTTTACATCTTTATCCGAAATCCATGTTAATCTTTAACTCATGTTACGTCTCACCAGACTCGGTTCAAATTATTACTGGTTATGTTTTTTTTTGTCCCCTTAGTGCGAATCTGAAATACCATGTCATTATATCTGTGACTAAAGATTCGCAATAGCATGCATTATCTAAACTATCCTTTTTAGTCATACGCTCTAATTAACTTCGTAACGGTTTAATAACAGATTATATTGTCGAAATACTCACCTTATCCACAGTTACCTTTGCTGGCGTTCACATGACATGCATGGTCAGTACTAGTCTCAAGTTTACGAGTGTCTATACATACTCTCTATGGACAAACATACTCTCTATGGACAAACATACTCTCTATGGACAAACTACATAACGCTATTCTAATTGACCAACACATAAATGCAAGATCAGAGCGTGAGACACTTGGCAAACTGTGACAAAAATGTAAAATACAAAGTTCGTCTTCATATCATATCAATGATATTCTAGCCTCACATTGGGTTTGATTCATGTAAATAAGTCAGGATTAACACTTTGTAATAGCCAATCTTATCTATATGTTTTGAACAAAAGTTATATATGGTTTTGCTGGGGTTTGTTAATTAAAAACTTAAATTAGCTTTGTGCAGACAAAAAAGATATGTTTTTGTTTTTAAAACTTCCAAATAAGCGTCATGTGTTCAACAGTAGTATAATTGAATGACAAAACCATGGCCATGCAATTCGTTTACCAATGTGAACAGTATCATGAGTTTGTCTTTTGACCAAACGAAATCTTTATAGCAATAACATTGTATACCGAGTACCTTGTTTATTCCATGCAGGAAGTCAGCCATTTTTATTACCATTGAATGGTTCTCGAATGTTGGGTTTAGTGTACTTAGTGTGGCTTAAACGTTCGGGAACCAGTCTGTTGTAGATATATTTATGCGCCCTCTGTCAGCTGTATAATTTTGTTCCCGAGTTCCTTAAAAACAAAGTACTGTGATATCTCATCTTATGTAATGGCTTTATCTTGATTCATGTTATAACATATTTAATTTGTTTGTTGTATATATCGAAAGTTTATGTCTGTTAGTTGGAAGCTTGATCAATGTCCTTGGACGTTAAACGTGTACTGTTCGTTGTTTTGTATATAAACCTATTTATGAATACTCAACTTTATTGTTTTCCTCACTAGTGTTACCGTTGTCATAGTTACATATTCATGACTTAGATAAAGAAACTCATCTTTTGAGGCATGTCTAACTTGTTATTGGTGAGAGAGCGGTTATATAGTTATGGCTATTTCATATGCATGTTACTGATGTATTCTCACTCGATACATCAAACTTGGTACATTGATTATAATCTGTCTCTAGTTCAAAATCTAAATCCAGGGTAAGAGTTGTTATACCACGTGGTGTGTATGCTGATATCAGTAAGAGGAGAGTTATAAACACGGTAAACATTATAGAACTTGATGGATTAAAAGTACATCTATCTGAACCATTCAATATCACAAAGCATATACATTTTGTCGTCAATGGCTTTTTTGTTTTGTTTAATAGGTAGAGATTAAGACATATTTGTCCTACGTATAATTGACCCATGTCATTGATAGTTGGACATGATTGTGTTTATAGTATCATATGGTTCAACTAATGATACATTACCACAAACGATAACTGTACCATTCATTTATCAACGTGTCACCTTTTTTTCAAAGAAGATGAAGAAAATTATACCAAAGTTTAAAGTTTCCAGGAAATATGTATATTTATTAAGCTAAATAGGAGAAAAATCCTCGTCCGAAGATTAAAGTTAAGATATAAGTTAATGAGAAACAAGTTATGTTTACTTCAAGGTAATTTGTGGAAGCCAGTTCAGATCAACATAGAGTACAACATTTTGACAGCTAACTACGAGAGGTATGCACTTAAAACTGTTTCTATAATCGTCCAAAACAGTTTTAATAAGTTAATGCATAGTTACTCGTTCTTGAGAAAGGTTAATACGTGTGTATAGGACTTGGTTACAAACCATATTGTTAACTCACGGTGCAGCCGTATTAGAACATGGTGTTAACTCACGGTGCAGCCGTATTAGAACATGGTGTTAACTCACGGTGCAGCCGTATTAGAACATGGTGTTAACTC
>ENA-OREC01001132-OREC01001132.1-marine-metagenome-genome-assembly--contig:-NODE-1132-length-12823-cov-13.224149_pt1 | contig 12823 bp, 6 predicted proteins | sample MGYA00248626_ERZ508543 | MGnify/ENA primary metagenome ERZ508543 (study PRJEB26211, sample SAMN05518279) | marine metagenome | isolation source: Puget Sound, Washington, USA | host: Bankia setacea... | reverse complement strand
GGGGGGTTCCAGGAGCCTACTCTGAAAAATATACAGTTCCTATAAAAATAAAAAGTTTAATGGTAACGTATGTTTTGCACTTAAAATACTATCTAACTTTTATTCGAAAATATTTGTGGTAAAACAAACCTTTCTGTGTCAAAAAGCACGTATCTAGAGTAACGTAGTTTCATACCGTCTATGACATGCGTACAATTTATATTGTTTTACAAAAGTTATTTTTTCTTCTTAATGAGTCAATTTCCTCTACAGTAACACCAAAGATCATCATATATTTAATACACAAAGATAAATGTTTAACCTTTAAGGAATTTTTAAAAATATTTTTATTTTGAGGGTAACGTACTTTACAGCTAGATAACAGACAAACGCCAACACTCGCCAGTTGCATTCAACCTACCAAAATACTCACCAGACATTGGGCTTTCAGATGAACATTGTCTCGAAAATTGCCCCTGGGGGCTCTGTTTCTGGCTCTTAGCTTAAACATGTATAACGCGTCACTACTACAAGATCTTGCGATTCGTCGGCAAGCAAGAAAGATAACAACACAACAAAAACACACACGAACAAATCACGGCACGTCACAAAGAACTGCTGATATAGGACACACATGTGTGAAAGTATTATCTAACCTGATGTCAAAGCTCCCAAACACTACGACTATAAAATCAGGAACAATCTCGGAAGCATTGCAGTGATTTCTCACCTTCTTACACGAGAAAGATAACTTTTGTTGAAAATGCTTCGTCTTTGCGTAGCTCTGTGCAATATTGGTAAGTGCAATAACCATTGTTTGTGAATGTGTTTGTTTTTATTATGTTTATTATTGTTTTAGATGGATTTTTTCGGGAGTGTTATGGTGTCTATATATCAATGTTGTTATATCATTACTATGGAAACGAGTTCAGTCGTTTTCATTGAAAGCTTGGTTTATATGTTTGTGTTATTTGGAAAGGTTCAAATATATATATGATACTAAATTATGGTGACGATCGTGAATAGAGGCGTATTTCATCATGTTAGGCAATTAAATGACACTAGTTTGTATCCAGAATTATTAAGTTTGTATTAGCACATAGTGGTCACCGCACATTTATATTGTTACGGTTCACGTGAGATAGATTTGACCTTTACTGTACAACTATTTAATAAAAGTGTTGATACATTATATTTCGTATGTTCATTTCATCCACATTGAACATTCCATTGTATATGCAGGGGTGTTCGTTTACGGACAGGGTCACAGTCCAACAGAGACACCTGTCTGTTTGGAGAGAGATGACTGTGAGTACATGGACTGTGCTGGTATGCATGGACAGGACCACGAGTGTGAAGATGGACTCTGTGTTTGTCTTGACCATGGAGTGGATAGTGAGTAGTATTACTCTAAAGATAACATTGAAATCAAACAATCACAGCCATAATGGTGTCGTTCACAAAGGCATATTAACCTTTTAGCACAAAGACAACGATAAACTATATGTATAAACCTTCAATGTTATATATGTGCACAATCTGCCAGTAAGTCACTTTTGGAAAAGAAAATCAGACAAAGGCTTAGCTGGGAAATGTATTTGTATGAAATGACCCCCTTTCAGAGAGAGCAGACCCCTGCATGACAGAAGCTGACTGTATGAACACAAACTGTACTCACGGAGCCCCTATCTGTGAAATGCACGAACACGCGGAAGAAAATGGACGCTGTAAATGTCACGCACCTGAAAGTAAGTGATCAATGACTGTGAGTTCAAAATCATCGGAAGCTGAAGTAGCTTTGCGTACGCGAGTGTATTCGTTTTTTTCCGACAAGTTTCTTCTCAAATCGGTCCCCTTCGTAGCATTGTCTTTGTCCAGACTACATTTTAACTGGAGAAGTAATGTTAGTAGAAAATGGCCGCAGTGTAATTCTCTCGTCAAACAGGTTTCGTACACCTGCACATGTGTACAGTTTGTCAGACTGATGGTAATCACTTTGTTGACAGAATCATACTTTACGTTAACATTAAATGCATGATTACCGTTTGAGTTACTGTATGCTTTATATGTTTTGCAGAGAGAGCAGACCCCTGCATGACAGAGGCTGATTGTATGAACACAACCTGTACTCACGGTGCACCTATCTGTGAAATGCACGAACACGCGGAAGATAATGGACGCTGTAAATGTCACGCACCTGAAGGTAAGAGTGACTTAATGCAAAGCGAATGGTGTTGTTATCTTGGACAAACGCTTAGCAACGCTCGAATCTAGACCATTATGTATACATGGACTCGTTATTTTATGACTCATGTAGCGGGTCACAATTTCAATTTCAAAAAAAATATTCTCCGAACAGGTGTTATCATTAAACTTACATATAAGCGAGTATGTTTATTTTCGACAAACCAGAAGGTCAATGACCCATGTGGGCAACATATTTAAATACAATGTCAATGTTCAACATTTGACATTGATAACTAATTAGTTATGAATAGAAATATATAATCTTATCATAATAAGAAGAAATAAGCTAATCTTGGTTATATCATTGTTTATCATAAAGAACGCTCTAACATAGACTATACTCGTACATCCAGTTTGTAGATATTGTATGAAACACTATGATATGCATGTTGTTTTTCAGTGGACCCAGTAGATCGTAAACGTCGCCATCCCCTATACAACTAGATCACTCGTGTAGCTCACTTCCTCTCATCAACATTGTATACATTTAACTCCCAACAGTATATATATATATATATAATGTACATACCGATTGTGTTTCACATGTATTGTATACGTATATATATGCTGTGTGTATATTGTACTGAATTATAACCAATAAACAAGAAGACAAGTATTTAACAGTACGGTGTGTAGTACTTCACGAATGACACGGTACATTAAACACAGTAACACATTACAGGGGTCTAATGAAAACCTTGTACACGTAAGTTGACAGCACAGTACAGAAGCTATCTTAAATTGGTTGTTTATGTAATAAGATGGTTGGTTGCGAAGTGTGGCCAGTGCACTAGTCAGTTCGTTACTTTACGTCATCATTGTATCGTTTGATGTTCACACTTTACGCGATTAAGGTAATCAAAAACAAGGCAGTCGTAAAACAAGACAACATTTGCATAACAAGTTGCATCGACCACAGTGCTTGTTTCTTACTGACGTCGTTATTTTACCAACAACAATAAGTATCTGTAACGTGCACCTTATACATCTCTATCATACTGTGTTCCATGAACTTGCTTGAGGAAAATAGAGGATTCTCCGTTTTATGAACAATAAATATTCTGTTACAAAAGTTGTTAAAAGACACGTGATACATATGTCATTAGAAGTTGGGAACGAATTACAAATAACAGCAACCCAAAACTAAACTAGACAGTGTACTTGACATTGTATAAACAAGCAACACTGCATATTACGTAAATAACGTTTGTCAAGAAAACGCCAACACAGACAAAGGTTTAATATATCTTTCCTATAACTTTATAGATTCTTATCGTTACGTTGAGGAAAACGCGTCCTTTAAAACAAACATGTTCTATGTATACGTGGCAGTCTTATGAAGGGAGGTAACTCAAATTAGAGCATTAAAAACAATCCATACACAGTTGTCTCTTTTTTTCGTTTTGTTACATTGTCCAATTTTATTGACCTGTCAAATATGCATACATTATGGGGCTCATTTAAATTATTCGATCCAACTTCAATAGTATCCATCTATATAACGAGAATTTATATCAAATATAAATATATATACTATTTTGAATAAATACTCTTTTAGAGTAGGCATAAAAAACGTATTAGCACGAGTATCACAGTGGTTAAAGCATTGGCATGATAAGAGAGGTCGCTGGTTCGTGCCCAGCAGTGGAAAGTATATATGGTATGTTTCTCCTTTTTTAATTCTTTATATTTTAACGTGCAAACAGAAAATCACGTGATTTAAAAGATGAAGTTGTTTGACTCAAAATATTACCACCAAACCAAATATTGCTTTTATCATATGCTGTATAGTCTAAAGCTTATTCTGTTTGAAAATGTCTGAAGAAAAGAATTAATAAATCAAATGACAAAAATACGTCCTCGCAGTGTTTGTAAGGAAAAATCTGGATCTGAGCAGACTATCCCAAGAACAGTAGAGTAAAAACCAGCGCATTAAGACCACTGTACTATTGTAGTCTGTATCGACCGCACGACAGATTTTAAAAGTAAACTTGCTTGATTGCTGACCATTGTCCGCAAATCTTACGAACACTACCAAAAACTGTTCAAGGATTAAAAGTGCATGCACTGACCATATATTAATCAGTATGCAATCGACAGGTCAATAAAATTGGGCAAGACATGTAGTTTGTAACAAATGTAAAGAAAACAGGAAAACAGTTGAAAGATCCACAGAGAAAAGGTGTGTTAAGTTAAAAAACAGATGAGAATTTTGAAAAGTACCAACAATACTTATCAATTCAGTATCCTCAGTGTACTTGTCTCTGTTAAATAGTTAGTTTACAGTGTTCAGCATACTAGTTAATCACTACTCCTCCATAGAATATGAACAAAAAACAACAAACACTATAGCTCAGGTAAACATATTTATTTTTCGACATATACACATTTACTCTGTCTGATTCAGTATAAAACCAATACCATTTATCTAAACACACTCATTATTCATACAGAAAAATGTTTAAAATGACCTACATGTAAAGATGCAGTCTAATGAACAACAGCAATAAATAAACTGTGAACAATAAGATGGTGTGTAATAAATGCAGAGTGAACGCAAAAATACACTACCTACCATTTCACTTTACACAGCAGTTAGGACTTTCTTGCTTTCACTCTTCATATGAAACACAACTGACACTTTGACAATCAGCCTGTCATAAGCACAATGTTTTATCTAAATATCTGATCTTAAGAACATACATTACACTAAAGCAACATCCCTCACAGCTTGTTGCCTCAGGGATGTAAGTGTAAACATGACTTCCTTAACAAAAGGGTCCAAAATGCACTTAGCTGCAGCCTTATACAAATGATAGAAATGAGACATAATGACATATGCGGGTGAATTGGTCACTTTTATACTTGCAACTGTTCATCTTTTCTGTTCTAAAATATGGCCAGAAGGCACGTTGATTTTTATCTTTTTCCTTCAATGCTTTTAACACTATGACAGGTTTTAGTATATGAAATTTATGAGTTGGGAAACTACGAAATTCTGTTTACTATGCCCTGCACTGTACAGATTGAGACATTGTTAATGCTAACTACAAACGACTTTATGAGAATATAGTGGAGTTGGAGCCGAGATCCCAGGAAAACTTAGTGGGTGTGTTTGGATGATAATGCAGCTCTTAGAATGTTACCCTCAAGTATTATATATCAAAAGTTCAGCACTTCTTACTATTTTGGCCTAGAATTGAAAGTTGTTTACATCCAACACAATAAGAGGTAACAAAGTCTAAAGGACAAGTCAAGAACCTATTAATAAAGTTTAATTTCAAACTCAAGGAAATGCCCATCAGTTAACAGGAATAACTCCTAATTCCGAACCAAAGCAAGATTTTCTGCTTTTAACTTTAACCATAAGATCTGTCAATGATACTTGCATTTTCAAAACAGGACTATTTACAACAGGAAAAAAACGACTGGTTTAAATATAATTATTTACAACTCACAAACTTGTGTATTTACCTATACAATTGTCCATCTTAATCATAGTCAGGTTTTTTTGTGATATTTAAATGTAAGATATGTGTGTCAAATAAGATGAAATCTTCTAGTAAATTTGTGTTGAATTATCACAAGCGAAAGCTGAACCTACCATATTGTTTGTAATTGTGGACGAAAAAACGATCCTTTGACACAAATCGTTCAGTAACATAACAATGAGATAAATATCAAGAGGCTTCAGTCACAAGTATGGACAAATGATGACAAGTTTTCTTTTTTCCAAGGAATCCAATCCTTCAAGGCATTCATTCAAAAACTCCTAAAAATACTGGGCCTTTATCTTTAAATAATCATACACTGTATTTCCAGATATAAATACAATGCACATTTGCCATAGCATGCCTTCTACCAAAACAATCTACTATCAAACTAACAGTCATATTGATGCGTATTCGAGTACTTGTGAAACCGATGCGAAGTTGAAATGCATAAACTGGCAGTGTATTCCATGCCCTGTTCAACTTTTCTATCTAACTGTAACACAACATCGTCTCATTGCGCACATATTTAAAAATTCAGTACAGTGCACAAGAGCTGACTATTAATTTTGAGAACGTTTTCATATAATAAAATAAATCGAAGAATATCTCTAACAGTTTGACGTGGTCCTTAAAACAATAGAGTGCTCATGCCACCCATCTCACTCTGTTCTTTGACGAAGATTTCAAAATATTGGTAGATGATTGTAACAGCCAGTAAAATTCCAGTACCACTTCCAATAGCACCTGAAAGAGATAGGAGAAAAACAATGTAAATCTCAATGTAGAACAATGTAAATCTCAATGTAAAACAATGTAAATCTCAATGTAAAACAATGTAAATCTCAATGTCAAACAATGTAAATCTCAATGTAAAACAATGTAAATCTCAATGTAAAACAATGTAAATCTCAATGTCAAACAATGTAAATCTCAATGTAAAACAATGTAAATCTCAATGTAAAACAATGTAAATCTCAATGTAAAACAATGTAAATCTCAATGTAAAAACGAAAATGAGTAAGAAATTGGATTTTGGTAAAAACATCTGTGAGCAGTCATGAATTCTACAGTAAAGTAGAGCGAATATCGAATTGTACCAGTGAGAAATAGTTTGTATTTCAAGACTAAAACACGTATTTCAAATCAACTTTGAATATTATGTATCAAAACAAAGCTGTTATACACCGTCTTATTCATTTACAAATCTAGTGTAGTTAGCTAAATGAATGAACTACCCCTAGACTCTTCTTTTAGATCACTAACTTAGGTTACTATAACAAACAGATTAGACATTTTAACATTTGGCAACCAAAATCTAAATAACAATAGAAGCTAGCTGCCAAAATTAATATGATGTCCACAAACAAATAATAATATCCAGAGCCATCAATCCAAGTGAATAAAAGATTGCTGTTGTTGGAGTTTAAGGTTAAATTAAAGAGTGTGTATAACTTACCCATAAAGTCGGCCATGACAGACAGAGCTCCAATACACAAACCACCGAATGCTGCGGCTGTGGGAATGTATCGGTTCAACTCTTTAATCATGGAGGTGTCACGATGACCTCTCATAACCATCTGTTGATCCTTGAGCTGCTTAGCAACCTGTGATAGGAAGAAAAGTTGTTGTAGAACATACTTGAGGATGGTAAAATATATTAGTGTGTACTATTTTGTAAATACTTAATTAATCAAGGATTAAGTGAGAGGGCTACTAAGTCTGTTTTAATTTTAACATCTGTCTTAGATGATTAACAATCCATCATGAACAATAGTGAAACTCAGACCATGCAAATAACACAACTTTAGGGTTATGTTGAGGGAACATGTACTTACATCCTTTGCACTAGAGCCTGATACTTCAATCCAAGTCTTAGAGAAGAAGGCACATGAGCCCAACATAAAGATGATATAGAGTACAGCATGGACAGGGTCCTCTCCTACATGACCTAGTGTTTCTGGAGGTGACAGATAGTAACACAAGCCACCTATAGGGTACGATCTGGCAGGGCCACCTCCACTTACATCCTGTTTGAAAATAAGATGACAATATTAGACTAGAACACTACAAGACAAACATGTAGATTTCAAGCACAAGGAAACATCAATCTGAAAAATGAATTATTCTTTCAGGATCTTTTGTTAATCGAAACAACATTCTTACTATTACCCAACATAATTATATTCCATGCCTTAGATAAACTACCTTGATACTGTAGAAATAGTTTCTCTAAACTTTAATCAGAACCATTCAATAATATATATGCTTAGAGTCAGTAATAAAATATATACTTACAGCCCATACTCCTAACAAGTTGATAATGAAATTGCCGTGGAACTTTGTTGCCAACATCTGAAAGACAAATATTCACAATTAGAACAATAAACAAACTAAAGGTACCAACATGTTTGCTATTATCTTTGTTCAATGTCATGTGCATGATTCACGTTTAAAACATCATACCAAGAAAATACAGGTCTAAAGGTAAAAGCTCATTGATGGAATTTAACAACAACTATGATCCATGTTTCAACAAAGTCACTCTTAATTCAGTTGGTATGTTGTTTTTGTTCTCCATTTAAAAGGTCTACAACACTATCAATCTGCTCACAGCTATAAACATAGCCGGTTAATAACAAATGCAGTGAATGACTTACCTGTGAAATGACGTACAAGTTAGATACAAGTGCACTCTGTAAGATGATTGGGATGTTGGAGGTGTAGAAGAGCTTGATTGGATAGGAGCTGTATTGACCTCTGTAACGGGCAGACTTGATTGGTAGATCGACTCGGAATCCCTGGAAAGGTAGAAGTTCAAAATCAGTCTACATGACTCTACAAACCCAATCAAACTTCTGCTTGTTTGTAAGGTTGCTCAGTTGGTGATTTATAATATCCAATAAATTACTTTCAACTTTATAACTTTAGTTGATCTTCAAATAAGTTGTTTCCGACATCCACATATTGCAAGACATAAAGTTTGCAAGTTTGAACTAACATAATAGTTATATACATGGTACCAGAAACTTAATTATTGCCTTTTAGTGAAATGGTAAATTTGTCTAAATATAAGAGAAACATGTTACTAATTTCTAATGATACTTTATGATGTTCTTTTGTCAAATAGTTTTGAAAACATTTGTGATAACTAGAAGTCAATAGTTTACCTGGAAGTATATGACGACACCAAACACGAAGACAGTGGCAAGAAGGTTCATTAAGTTTGGTAAGTTTTGTCTGTAGAAAGCTTCTCGTAGACCTCGTACTTTGTCTTGTTTTGTGGCCAATAAGTGGAACAATGCAATGATAGCGCCTTCAAATTCAGTACCTGATGGAGAAAAAAATGTGTTAAAATTCGAAAATAACGCCGACAATAACTCGACTAGTTTCATATAAGTAAGCTCATATAACAGTTTGAAGGGTGATATTAAGACTGTTTGAAGTGCTGTGACATGAAGAAGCAGAAATAAAAATCTCGTTATTCACCGTACTAGATCTAAGCTATCACAATACATATTGCCAAGATATAGAAATAAAATTGCAGATGCTTCTATTTTATCAAACTCAGCTTACCTCTACCAGTGTTGACTGTTGCAGGACTGAATGCCTTCCATACGATGGTTTCACAGATGTTGGTGGCAATAAACAGAGAAATACCAGAACCTAGACCATAACCTTTCTGTAGGAGCTCATCAAGTAACAACACGATCAAGCCTGCTACGAACAACTGGAATAAAGCAATACACACTTATCATTAGAATACTGGATGTGTTGGGTGTGTTTTCAACTCAGGGATGTCAAAGCTATAAATATGATTCACCTCTTTTAAACTTCATACCAAAGCAATGTAATTGTCTGTTTTTGTCCTAATTAACTTTATGTCCAAATTTGTAAAAATAGAATGTTAGTCTGTATGCTTACAAAAAATTGTCTATATGAATGTTCCAATAGGTATATACACATGCTTAAACGCGACAATGATTTAAGATATTACAGATGAAAACTATTTGAAAGCTTTTATCTTTACACATGGGATGTATCTAGTTACCTGGATGATGATAAGAAGACAGACACCAGCACCAACTTCAGCTGGATCTCCGTACATGCCAGTCATTACATACACAATAGCCTGACCAACTGTGATCACCATACCAAACACTGTAAAACACAAACCAAAATGTGAATTATATAATGTGACTAATAAGAGCGTAGAAACAATACACAATGTCTGTAATACTTATTCATAAATATTCTTTTCCTTTTCTGGCTGATCAAACATTGTTATATTTAATTATGTACATGTTTCCCTTTTTAAATTCAACAAGTTAATACAAGTGATTGCCTACTTAAACAACGTCTTGTAAGAAATTATATTTTGATTATGGAAAGTGTTTACTCCAATTTTTGAAAGCGTAAATGAAAATGAGTTAAAAGTTAAGTAATGTTTTAATTGAAGCCCATCTGTCACCTACATTTCTGAGCACCATTGAAGAGGGCTCGGTCCTTTGGGGTATCACCAACTTCAATGATTTTAGCTCCAGCCAAGAGTTGCATAATGAGACCGGATGTCACGATTGGTGAGATACCCAGCTCCATCAAAGTTCCTGTAAAGAAAGAGGCACTTAGCTTAGCAAACAAGACAACTCAGTGAAATTATGTAAATTCGAATATCAATGAGTCTCCTTATCAGTGAGAACAATAAACCTAACTCTTTATCAATGGTAGTGAAAAGTCACATCTAACTTAAGTGTAGACTGAATCTAGGTATGGTCTTTGTTATAAATTTTAAATGGAAATAGATTTGTGTTTGACTTTCATTTCTCTGTAAATGGATAACTTACCTCTACTTGAGGCCAAAATGACTCTCTGCCAATAGAATGGATCTGCAGAGTCTGAAGACATGATGCCAAACAAGGGAATTTGGCAACACACAAGGAAGATGAACAATGTTATGGCTGTCCATAATACCTTTTCTCTAAATTGAATCTGAAAGGCAAGAGAATAATTTTACTGCAGAAAGACTGCACCCCATACAAACTTATTTTTAAACAATAGTGTTAATCCTTCATAATTTGATTGGCAGACAAACTTAGCAACAGATGTTTTATTGTTTCAGTATATTAAGAAAACTCACTTCAATCAAGAATCTCTTTACACTGCTGAATGGTCTAATATCAAATAAGATAAACTTACCTTTCTATCAGGCTTGGCTATCTCTGGCAGGACAGCACAAAATGGCCGTATAAATTCTAAAAATTTAACTGAAAGAAGAATAAGACATTTGTGTGAGATTTGGTCTTAACTAAAGAGTCATTTATGAACAATGATTTGAAGAATGTCATGTGAAATAATGAGCATATTTCAACTTACTATTTTAAAGTAGATACTGCATAAAAACAACAACAAACTTAACACATTCATCAGAGTTCTGAATGAAAGTACATAGTGTATGTAAAATTACCATTCAAAAATGTTTACCAGTATAAATTATCAACTAAAATATAGAACTAAAGAAATGGGCCTTCTAAATGTTCATTAACTTAGATAACAGGACGCACACGTCACAATGAAAATCGCTTGAAAAGAGACGCCGGCAAATGTCCAACTCAACATAAACACAAAGAAATTGGGAATGAATGCCTCAATTCTTCGGAAATGTAAAACTAGAACTGTATATTATTCATTATTTGTTGATATGACACCTAATAACCGTTTGACAGGAGTTTAACGAGAGAAAATATGGGTTATATGATTTTACCCCACCCACCACTTTTCTCTATTAAATGGCCGACGTGGCAGCCGGCGAAATGAAACTCACATGCAAAATCAACTTAAAACATTAATAATTGTGCACAATATGACTGATAAATGATAGATTACTTACTTCCCATAGTGACCCTTGGATGTATCCACTATCCTCACCCAATTTGTTGTTAGTTCTTGCTAAGTGTCCAGCTGTACAGTGTTGGCACCCTAACTCTTGACGGAAGTAAATGTTGAAGGAATGATCACGTGACTTGGCCAACAGCGTACAACGTGTAATTATTTATCTGGTTCATAAAGCTGATCATCTAAAGTGATAAAATCAGTAATATTCTCTATTTCTTATCACTAGTGTGCATAAATAATTGCTTTTAAAATTAAAATGATAAAAAACACGTTGAAAAATAATCACCGTTTATTGTCCGGAAATATTGGGCCGCCATTAATAAATTTAGGTACAGTTATTTCCCTTTAAACAACTCAGTAGATATATATCTACGCCACCAACGGTTCAATATATCTAGCTATTAACTATAGTAACATCGCATAACTCAGATTTATTCTCGAAGAGCAACAATCAATCGAAAAACAGGTTCAATAATAATAGAAAAGATACGTTATAGTACACGTGCTACTGAAGTAGTATTAGAGTCAAATATATAGTACACGTAAAGCATGAATCAAGCAGTACATTCTACAATGATTTCACCAGCTAGTGCATAATATATACTAACTACAAGTTTCCTATTAATACCGGGGTATTTTTCATGTGTAAATCTGCAATATTAAACCTGTTTGTACTTGAGAGAAATATCGCATGCAGTTTCATTTTATCTATTTGTGTAGCATCACGGACCTATATGTCCGTGGTAGCATAGTCATAGTGTCATAACATAGTGTTCCGTTTGACATGTTTCTCACTTTGTAAACCAGTAAATTGGTAGCTTCCTCCCGGAAATCAACTTTGTGTTAAAGAACAATTACTTATGGTGCTATGAAGTCTCAACAAAGACGAGCTATATGTCTGGATGTGCAGGAACAAGCGGAAATATGAAACAAATCATACTTATGTTCCGAAGATTTCAAAACTAAGAGTATAATAGTAACTTACAAAATGAAATACAGCGTATTACTACTAATAACAATAATGACTCCCTTATTTATGGCATGAGCGCGTACTGTTCATGTACATATACACTATGTAATATTGTAGCACTATGTAGACTATAATTAACAACGCATTTTCACATGATACACCTGAATAAATAATACACCTGAATAAATGATACACCTGAATAAATGATACACCTGCATAAATGATACACCTGAATAAATGATAC
>ENA-OREC01001131-OREC01001131.1-marine-metagenome-genome-assembly--contig:-NODE-1131-length-12824-cov-13.024163_pt1 | contig 12824 bp, 6 predicted proteins | sample MGYA00248626_ERZ508543 | MGnify/ENA primary metagenome ERZ508543 (study PRJEB26211, sample SAMN05518279) | marine metagenome | isolation source: Puget Sound, Washington, USA | host: Bankia setacea... | reverse complement strand
TGTTAATAGTGAAATTTCAACTTGAGTGGTGAAAGCGATAGTGCTTTTGAATAAAGAAGCAGATAAAACACTTTTTTTAACTGATTCAACTACAGGGCAATAACAAATGTAATGTAATGTTCTTCGCTTTTTTTCTACAATGCAATAACCCCAAATTTCTGGTGCTACTTTATTTCAAGTTTTATGATCACAGAGTAATTTCCGCATTATCTTTTTACAGGTAGTGTTATTTTTTTCACCTTTCCAGACACAGCATCACCACAATTCCATGATTCTGCTCTGCTCTGAACAAGTAGTTTTATATTCAAATTAATGTCAGTGGAATAAAATTGAAAATTGGTGTATAACTCAAAATTTAGGATTTGTCATAGTTAAAAGCCTTTGTAAAAATTGTGTACACTTCTCATGCTGTATGCACTAATGTTAAGTCCGCTACACAGATCGTTAAAACTGCTCGGCAAAACATCAACATTCATTTACCGGTTTCTTGGGAAATTTCAATCGTTTTTGTCTGTAGACTCAGAATAAGAGGAAGATATGGAAACATTTTGGGTGGTAAACCTCATAACAGGTAGTACCAATTAAGACGACATAAAATAAATGCACAACTGTGACCTTTGTCAGGCTTGCCTCTTCCTCTTGACCTGTAAGTGTGAAGTTGTGTCTGCTACAAAATGTATTCACATAGATTTTAAAGACTAAAAGGTAATTAGCAATATTTTCAATTCAGTCAAGTTGAACAGCCGTGTTGCAAAATGATATCTGTAAAAACTTGTTAAACCAATTATGAAAGTCCTTGAGTGAAATACCGGATTGATTAGTCAATACTCAACTTTAGAAAATGACTAGTAAGCAGTTTCTTTTATATAAATTATTTGAAAACAAAGAAAGCAAACAATATGAACTTGCTCTTGAAAACATAACCTGAAAAAAGTAGGCGACTTGGTTTGAACAAAGCAAAACTCAACTAAATAACTTCACACAAAAAGCTTTCAGTCCAGAAAAGTTGTAGTTAGATTTAGTTTTTGATCAGTAATTTAATCAGGAGGTTTATTTAACAGTGTAAGAAACAGTGTACAATTTGGTCATAGTGTCTGGTTTTCAAAGTGTTTGAAGTATTTTCCCCGTACCTATTTCCAGTGCGGTATCACTAAGCATGGTCTATTTCCAGTGCGGTATCACTAAGCATGATCTATTTCCAGTGCAGTATCACTAAGCATGGTCTATTTCCAGTGCGGTATCACTAAGCATGGTCTATTTCCAGTGCAGTATCACTAAGCATGGTCTATTTCCAGTGCAGTATCACTAAGCATGGTCTATTATGTTCAGTTGCATTGCAGCTAAAGTATCGATGGATATGTTAAATGATTTATTAAACACAAGCCGCATTCTAAGTATACAAATGTGCTTCAAATTTCAAATAAATGTGTTTCTTATTTTTCATTTCTATTCAAAACGATCAATTCAACGCTTTGTTAAATTATATGCACTCAATTTAGGTTTCTCTGCAATTATTTGTGTGATTTATTGACCAGCCAAGTAGCATTAAAATTAAATATTTATGTGTTGAAACTTTAATCAATTACAATACACATAAAATCAGTTTAAAGACTGTCTGATGGCCTTGAAAACTTTAAATAAAAAGGTATCAACGTAAAAGTGGTCCCTAAACATAGCACACGTACACCATCTTTTAGCAGTAAAACTTATAAAAATAGAAGTCTGGGTCTAGGGTAAAATCGAGTTAAAGAAATCTAATTATTGTTTGCCATGCAATATTTCCACACTGTTGGTGTTCACTCTTCACTTGTCTACCTGTCTTTTTTCAACGTTGCAATACAATAAAATGTTCCCAGCTGTTTCCCTGTACTTAATGTACGTTAAGATGGAAAACTAACCATTAATCCAGAGGTTATTTTAGCCTAGTGTACTATTTTAATTGTAGCATAACTAAAATCAGTCTCTATTTTAAATGCACTTCTTGAGTTAGAACCATTCAAATCATCAACCCACATTTATCAAGCTAGTTATACCAGACACCAAATTTGACCGTATATTGTTACGCAACCCCACCCCCCCCCAAAAAAAAAAAAACTTCACAAAAAAATAATTTTAAAATATACTAATATCTTTTATTTGTACACAGTGACAGATACATATTCATTTTCATAAAAGGACTTCATACATTGATATTTCTTTAATGTGTATATGTCATAGGTAAAACTCCAAACACTCTATGTATTGGGTATAAAACTTTGCTAAACTGAATACCTTTAGGAGCCTTGTAAGGACGAATTTAAATTTTCTTTTGAGAGCGGCGATTGACTAACAGGTGAAAACGATAAAAGTGTATTTTGATGTTCAGATGAATTCTTTACTCCGAATGGAGTTTCCATTTATCAGGAGTTTCCCTTTTTCAGGGGTGACCATTTTTAAGGGGTTCCGTTTTTAAGGGGGTTCCTTTAAGCAAAGTTTCACTGTATTTAAACAATAAAATAAAAATACTACAACATTGTTACTACAAATGGATTTAACTACTTGTTTATGGAATATGCTTGCCACATGCTTAGACAATGAGTTGAGAACATTTCATAAACTAACAGTCGTTACTTATACCAGTCGTTACTTATACAGGTTAAAATGGGTGATCTATTAGAATATATATTTCATGAAAGTTTGCATATTTTTGACAATGATCGGACGTAAATTCAAACTTAGGCATGAAATATACATTCTTTGTACTTCAATTAAACAGACTTCTGGTCTATCGAATTTCGTGTTTAAAACACCGACGTAATCTTTAAAAAATGGCCAAAAAAACACACCACCAATTACAACTAATTGAGTGCCAAGTAAAAGCTATTTATAGTAACAAATCAACAATCAAACTGAATTTAATAGCACATAGCAAATTATCAAGTGTTATAATTATATACACAGTTCATCGAACTCAAATAATGTGAAAAGCGCCTATATTCATGCGCAGTTTAATTTATAACGAGACAATGAAAGTTCAACTAAATTATGAGTTATCGAATAAGAGAAGCAGATAGCATAGTTTGGCATTCATCCTACTGTAGGTCAATGATAAAACTGTTAAAAGGAGAAGCAGATAGAAGCAGAATTTAGCAGCACATGATATGTTCTCAAAATAATCGTGAACCGTTCTAAAGAGTATTTATGACCAAACTCTTAATGAATATAAAACTACCAGCAATTTCAATAATTCTAAAACTCGGCATTATCAATGATAGCAAAATACTGCAAATGTTTACTGGTCCGAAAATATATTGTGTTCTCTTATGTTTTGTGTATTTCTGATATTTTTACTGGACCGACTCACTTTTACCAGTCATAGCCTAAAGACCAGTATCTTCCACATAGACTGTGTTATAAATGATATAGATATATACCTTAAAATAGTACATCATTTACTGTGGTCAACACCTAGGCCAAATACTGTATCTTCATTCACTGGTATATTTGACTATGATTTGTTTGTTATTTTTTTTGCTTAAGTAAACAGTCAAGTTGTGACCCCAAGGAATTTCGTATAATATAATAGAACTCTACTAAAATGGTTGGCAAAACAATTAAGAGCTTGATTGCAACAAAGAAAACACGCTTTGTTAGCAAACAACTTTTCTGGAACCACCTTGTACCTAGCTTAGAGACTATAGTCATTGTCATGTAACTTTTCAGTATTGGATCATCTTCTGTTCTCTATCAGCCATCTTTACTTAAGCTTCGTTTGTGTTAAAATCTCTTGTTGTTGATGACCTCTGAGTTAAAATGAAATTAAGAACATCCTAGTGTCTCTGATAGAACTATAGGTGAGACTTGTGGGGTCAAAATTGAGTACATCTCAACCACATTGGAATGTTTATGACTAATGCCAGGGTTTATCATCATTGCCACAGGTTTGTAGAGAGGGTGTGCCCAGAAGACTGTGCCCCACCCCAGTTCATTCCACTCATAGCCGGCTGCTGACCTAGATTCATACCTGCCATCTGATTCTGCATCTGTGCAAATGAAATAAACAATTATACAATAAAATATGAGTTACTGTTGTATATCGGCTCATTCACAACAGTTTTGAGTTCTGATGTGTAGGAATTAATCACACACATCAGAACGACAAACCATTGTTAATGAGCCATTATATGATGGTATTTCATATTTTATTTTGATTCTAACACGATCAACAATGAATTAAAAAAGTAAAAACGGTTGTTAGTTTTAGCGCAGAAAAGCCAGAAGTAGAACCGTTGTATATGGGCTAATTAACAACGGTAGTTTTGTTTTTTGTGTATACATGTATAGACAAAAAAGTCGATCATGTTCGAATTGAAGTTTAATGGTATTGAAACTTTGCAAAGATGTGTAGCTGAACAAAGCAAAATGGTCAATTGATAACAAACCCTATTGGTAAAGTATCAGTCATTCAGCATGTGTGTCATATTGGAATGTATATATAACAAACTGGTCCATTTCTTCTATAACATGTTTTTAGCTTTACATAAAAAGCCCGAGCGGGGTTGTTTTCTTTCAAACCAAATAAAATTGGGTTGCAGCAATATGATATGTAAGAATCATTTTTGTGAAACTATTTTGAAATTGGGCCAGGATTTTTTTTGGAAGATGTTCAAATCGCAATGAAATATACAAGGGAGAGTGCTAAAATTCAGGCTGACGTACAAAAAAGACTATGTCAACCTTTCCAGTGTCCTATATCAGCAACAAAGTCTTTTAAATACCTGGTTATACTGCATCTGCTGGGCCTGTGGCTGTTGTTGGTACATTCCCATTCCTGGTTGCATCCCCATAGCAGGCTGTTGTCCCATCATTCCCATGTTCCCCTGCTGCATTCCCATGTTCCCCTGCTGCATTCCCATGTTCCCCTGCTGCATTCCCACGTTCCCCTGCTGCATTCCCATATTGCCTTGCTGCATTCCCATCATGCCCATCTGGTTACCATAGAGACCCTGAAAATAAAACGATAATAGTAAAACATATGGCCATGCTGTTGGACACATCTTTATGTAATGCTGCAACTATTGAAACTTAAAACCATTCTTTGCTAGTCCCTAGGTAAAAAGTCAAGACAATCGATACAGAGTAGTTTGCCCGTAGTAAAAAAACAGTGGGCTCCGGGCTACATAGGAGAATAATAACCGGGTGATGTCACATTGAAATAAGAAGGACTTGTACAAATGAGGTAAAATAATCATTGTCTGTATTTATGATTAGAGTAGGCAGACAAAGTATGAGTTTTACCTGTTGCTGACCAGGAATCTGTTGCTGACCAGGAATCTGTTGCTGACCAGGAATCTGTTGTTGTGCGGGCATCTGCTGGTGTGTGGCCATTTGTTGTTGTGCTGTCATCTGTTGTTGTACAGGTGTTTGTTGTTGAGGTTGTTGCTGCATGTTGTACATTCCGGGCATTCCTTGCTGCTGGGGCATTCCTTGCTGCTGGGGCATTCCTTGCTGCTGGGGCATCACTTGCTGCTGGGGCATATACATACCACCTGAAATACAAGCATCAATGTAAGTATCACCGGTCACCAACAGTGTGCAAGGCTTGCTTATCTGTCAGTTATTGAATATAATTGCAACTCCAGACAATGTTATGTCCTGCATTGCTATATATACAAGTTATATATCAGTGTTCTAGTCTTCTTTACACATAATTATATTTCAATAAGCTTTCATGAACTAAATCATAACCTCCTACATTAATTATTAACAAGTTATCACCTATCAGGGTTCCTATACATTCGTGTAAGAAAGACACAGCTGACTTAAACATATTATTCAAATAGTACATGACTGGGCCTCTACTAATAATACTGATTACAGGTGTTTTGTATGAGAACATTGACCAAATACTCCCGAATAAATTACATGACCCACAAGCGTTACAAAACAGGTGTTACATGTGTATACAATGGACAAGTGTTCTATACTCCATTGTTATAACATGACAGTCTAATCCAACTATTTCACAATTCAACAGTCCCTATATTGAATTCACGAGTGTCTGGTCAACATTTGTATACAATACCTATCCTGGACTCCCCCCCCCCTGTTTAGTAATGGACTAGTCCAGTTCCTCCCCACCCAGTCAGATTCTTCTATATAATATCTAATTATCAATTTTGGGGTGGGTGAATTCTGGGCTAGTCCCTTACTACTCAAAAGAAAAAAAGCTCTATAATAATACTTTGGAAGCAAAGCACTACCAACATGCAATTATCTTTACTAATTAAGCTAAATACATTGACTGTTATTTTCAAACCTTCATTTATACTACAGCATTTAAATCATACAGTTAAAATTAAACACTCTTGATTGAGTAGAAACTGTGCTGTGTAAAGACTGCTGTATATGCTGTATGTTATTGCTATAGTCAATGACGCCAGCATCCATGCATGCATGACTAAAGCTTTAACACCAACTTACCCAAGATTAGTTTTAGTATCTGTTAAACAATACGGAATTAATGCTGTTTTTGATTGTGATGCATGTATTATGTTGACAAATGTATTTAATAATAACAGACATGAAACTGGTAAGTAAGTTGAAGAAGAGCATATTCAATAGAACTTCTGACAATTCAGGTAGCAATAAAAGAGCAACCAATGCTAATAATGTTCAAATGAGATAGAGATGATTTGGACATTTACAATAATGAACATTCTGATATCAACTTTTATATATGGAAACAAGAGGATAGTCATGTATTGGAAAATGAAAACCACATTTAACACAATTTCAATTAGTTTTCTATCTTGAGCAAGACACTTTACCCTTATTGCTTAGTACCGGTTGGTTCCAGGAGCGGATTTGAGCGTGATTTCACAATAGAACTAAAAGAAATTGAGGGTCTAATGGAAGATAACTCCCTATGTTTAAATGCTAACAAATTGGTTGGCGACTGATTCTATTTGAATATATTACAACTGTGAAAGTATAAGAAGGAAGGTTAAGAAAAATTAGGGGAGGGGTCCTTTGCCCTGTTGCAAACATCCACCAGATTTTGAAGTAAACACTATCAGAGCATAGTTGGCAGGAAAATGAAAGGAAACTGGACTCATATACCTCAATCCCCTCTATACAGAACATGGACTGTGGTCCCAAATCTACATATTCCTATATATAATAACCCCTTTTAACACAAATCCTCTCTTAACCGACCAGTTTGTCTAGTTGTGAGGGCGTATGGTTTAGAGGAGTTTAGCCATTTATCTATCATTTTTATTTTTGGGGAATTAAATTAATGTTTAATCCTGTCATCCAACATCTTGCAAGTGAAAAGTTCAGAGCAAAAAAAGCATAACTGAACAACTGGGTATCATCTTACTATAAAGCACTTACACACAACCTATACTTTAGCACTATAAATTAAGGCTTGAATAATATCTCAATCTCTTTATTCAACCTAAATGAACTCTGTTTTTTTTATATATTTCATTCCTATTGATTTGAAAGCTTTTTTTAAGAATAAGTCGTTTCAAAAGTTAATGAGATTGAAAATAATTGTGTCAGTTTTAAGTTTTGTGTAAATGCTTTAGTAAAACAATAGCCTAGACCTGTCTCCCTCAGGATTAGGTGGATTGATGGCCATAAGAAAGCTGAAAATGTCATGCATGGATTAAAACCCAAGTAGGAACATTTTGGAAGCTGAGCAAGCAAGAAACCATGTGTGTATATATAACAACGTGTACCCTCAATAACACATACCACGTCCCATCTGTCGGCTACCCATCCCTAACAACAAAACATAAATAACACAACTAGTCAATGAAAATGTAAAATAAAAACAGAAGAATCTGCCACGTCTAACACTCAGCTATCAAGTTTTAACCGATAACCCTTTTTAACAAGGAAAGGGTAATTTAAGGTCACCTGAAGGCCAAAGTTTTATATTTCATTTTTTTGTACTTATTTAAATGGGACCTCCTCTATACAGAGCATTGTCTGTGGTCTAAACTCTACTTATTCCTATGTAAATATCCCTTCAAAAGGGAATTCTTCTCTAAATCAAGCATTTTGTTTGATCCTAAGGTGGTTTAGTTTAGAGCGGTTTCACTGTACTAGTAACCAATAGCTGTTTGTGAAACAACACTTAACCCTTTTCATTCTCATCAGGTATATATACAGGCTAAAAAGGAACCAGATGGAAATGGGTTAAAAGCAAACATCCATTATGCTAAGACAGTTGGAAAAAGCTTTTCCTGTTTAAAAAAGCTAGAAACGTAACAGTCCCCGTATATGCTAGAAAGTCTACAGGAAAACAAAAACAATGTAATATGACTCATTTGCTAGTCTATTGCATCTATTGCTTTTAACTACGAACATTTTCTGTCAAATAAAACACAAGCCTATTAATCTAAGTACACATGTATTTCATAAACATCTAACATTATATTCTAACCAATAAAAGTCTTACAAAACAAACATATAGCAATTTCAAACACATAAATGTATGCAACTCAAAACTTGGCATTCTCTCTGACATCAGTTATAGACAGTTTTCAGCTGTAATTTACTACAATGATGTGATAGTTTTTATTTGTTGTAGATACTTCATAGCTCCTATTCTATCTAACATCTGTGTAGAAATAAATGATAAAAACGCCCGACAGCTGCACTGAGGATGTATTGTATGCACAGCCACTGCTTCATGAAGATCAGTAACAACAGTCAATCTAAAGCAATTCAGCAAAGCTTTTACTGCAATCTGTGGAGGGTTTCAATGCAACTCTTGCCACTATACACGTGATACAGTTTACTATGAGTGTTGCTTGATGTTCATACACAGTTTTAAAACAATGAATAGATGCACTACAACATTTTATAAATAATGAATATTGTGTACAAACATTGACCAGACACTCATGAATTCATTACACAAACTGTTGAATTGTGAATTAGGTGGATTAGACTGACATGTTATTACAACAGAGTATAGAACAAGTGTCCATTGTATACACATGTAACACCTATTTTTGAAAGCATTGGTTCGTGTGATTGGTTCCGTAGACTCAATATTCCTATACAATTTACTTATAGTAGCTAAGTAAACAAATGTAGTATAGTGTTCTACCATCGGTTAGTTAGCATACCAAGGTAAGTCCTTAATGAACCTGCACCTATGTCTGTTTGAAGACTGAGTTGAAGACAGGCTTTTGGTAATGAACAAAAAAATCCATGATGCTTGTTACATTCTTTCCATAGCAAACGCAACATTCAGCCATGCGGTACCTTTGAACAGCAAGTTCCATTTTTGACATGACCTAGGTTGTTTTGACATGCAATCTGGAGATCTACCTATACAGTCATCTGATCTATACATCACTTTATAAAATGCATTTAGCGTTAATTAGATAGTGAACATATTAATTAACTCCTCGTAGCTCTTGTGTTGACTTTCCTTGTTCATGCAGCTTAAAACTGTACGTACCAATTACTTTGACGCTTGGAAAACATTGTAATATTGTTCTACAGCGTTGTTTCACACCTCTCCACAAATGTTCATAGCCATCATAACAAACAAACAAACAATAATCAAAAACAAACAAAACAAAACAATAAACATTGAACTAACTAAATTACATCACATAATAACAAAATGTCCAATTATACAAAAATATGTAAGCCAAAAGCCTAACTATATAGGTAGAGTGTACAAGTACTGTAACAAGTAGGGATGACAATATATAGTATAAAACAAAACACATCTCCCATCTTCTTATAGAAATCATAATAAAACATAGTTATAAACTAATCAAACCTTGAAACATAAAGTAATCTTTTTCCAAACAAACATTTTAAAAGCGAAATTAGACGAAAAGATCCTTTCCCTTTAATACACATGTACATGCAATATCATATTTTGAAACTGATATATTAAAACTAAACTTATAAAATGCCAAAGAACAAATCTTAAGACTCCTGTAACTCAACACAAAAGCTGTTGAAACTTAAGCGGAAAGCCTTCCCTCCATGCAATACCTGTTTCAGTATATGTGAACATTGCCTGCTGATCACATGGCAGTGTGTAGTTAGGTACTGGCGACATCGAAGGCACAGCCTCATAAGAGAACTGTGCTGAACTGTATGCTGCAGAAATATTGAGTAGTCGTTTAAATTTTGAGTAAAAAAAGAGTTCCCGTAGTTTAATTGCAAGTAAGGCAGTAAAAAATTGATAAACGCAAAGAGAGTTAACTCTTAATTATGTCTTTGGCAGTAAATAGTTGTGTTAAAATATGAGAATTTGTAAGATAAATTTTGACTCTTATAAACTTCAACAATAATGTAAATATTATATCTGATGATATTGATAGTTAATAAAACACAATCAACTAGTGTTTTCATACATATTTACTTTCTTTGGGAGTACCAGTCATCAACGAAACTTCTTTGTATGCCAACTAATCATGCCTTTAACTATTGGGTAGCATTCCTTCTAAACACCGATACAAGCCTTACATATTGAGTTTGACATTGTTTGCACTGTATCAAACATACAAACACATAGACCCTCGTCTTATTCAAGTTATTTCATTCATAAACAAAATTCACCTCCCAATTCCAACTAGAGAACTCATCAAGGGAGGTAATCAAGTACTATTCACAAATCTGATCTACATCATTGTTAAGTCAGCACTTGTACTTACCGCAATGGGAAAGTGTAAATTTAATTACGTTTCTCAAATAATTGACAACTAAAGTGCATATTAATGCAAGGATTCATTGGTATTTATAATCTATGGTAAAATCAGTACAAAATGAACGCTGCAGCATCTGGAAATTCTACCAGTACACATACCAGTACATATATGTCACTTGGTGAGAGTTTTATACCTCTTCCAATAACATTTAGGTGTTTTAAATGCGATTCCGGGTTAACGTAACCTCCATACTAATGATTAAAATTACAACTTGGTATATACTCTTAAAGCATTTAAGTACATGATGATGAATGCAATTGAAAGAAAGCTATTCTCACATTGAGAACCCATTTATTTTAAAGTCAAATTATCGGACCTTAAAACTGCCTAGTCTAAAAAACACACCGTCTTCTGGCTTTCCTGGAACTAGGCCACCTTAACCGACTTGAATCCCACGTGAATGCAGTTTCTATGTACGTTTTGTAGTACCTGTACATCATGAGCCACAATAGAAGCCATGTGTGTCTAAGAGTACATATAACAGTACATCACGCCTGCCTGCTACGAAAAACTTAAAAACACTTGCATCATCAAAAATCCCCCCCTGGCGTAAATCCTTCACTAAAAGCTTTAAAACATTTATGACCCCATAACAATTACTTGTATTATACTGTCGATACTCCCCCGTCTTCTGTTCCCAAAGTTCTAAGGACCATTGTTTTGTTAATCTTTTCACTACATTCACTTAATTCCTTAAGTACATGATGATGTCATTCTAAAGACCACACCCTACTATCTGTTGTGGTTAAGATTCTGACTCAGGGATACATACAACTATTGTAAAATGGGTAAATCTCAGGGTCACAAATATTATGCAAGATAAGCAATTACGGAAAACCAAGAAAAAACTGCTGAAATAATTCTTTCATAAACAAACTTCTGTCTCAATAATTACCATCAACACATAAGATTTAAACTAATTTAATTCTTTATTCTGTGATAACGTCGCACTCTTGATTTGAGACTTTATTTTTCACAAGAGAAACCACTTTACAGCTCCTGAGGAAAGCCCATTGATAAGTTCCCAGTGTAGAGTACAGGGTGGGAGGAGACCACCTGTACAGAGTTTGCACACAGGTGGGATGTTAACATCACATCACAAGGGAAACATCACATCACGTTATTTTGAAGAATCGACAATAAACATAAAAGACAGACAGTAAAAGATTTCTATCATAAAATACATAGACAACTACAGCTTAAAACACATTATTTTCTAAGAAGCGAAACTATTGTATTGCAAATTTTTAAAGTTTATGGAAAAGTTTGAGTTTGTAAGACAATAAATGTAATAGAGATTATAGTTTACATGACAGTTTTATGGCCATTTAATTTTACCCACGAGTAATGTGTTTAATTTTTATTTTTTTCGGAGGCATATATAACAGTGTTTTTCGCCTTAACCTTTCAATTTGTCTAGGTTACTCCCATGCAATAAATGAACAGACAACAATAAAACGTCTAGCCACCTACACTGTGTCTTCAGTTTCAGACTCCAGTTTTATTCTTTACAGAGATGTCTTTTTCACTAAAGGTTAACCAGGTATTTTGCCATATATCTAACTTTGAAATACAATTGAATAGAAAAGAGTAACACAATATCTCTTACAACTATGATTACAAAGAACCAACATACAAACTAGTGCTATCACTGATTAGTAAACCCTCTATCCCCACTTTGTCACAGGAAGTAAGGATATATGGATATATAAGAATTTCGAAAAAAGGGGCATAACTTTTTAACCCTTTGGCCTCACACAATGCCAGGCACATCTACAAGTCATAGGGATCATGTATAGCAAGTTTCATTTAGATGTCTTGAAAACTGTTGGGAGATGTTTGAGACACAACATTTCAAAAACAGAGGGACCATGCGACTGACCCTCTGATGACACCAGTGCACCCCCCCAATTGGTTGGGAATAAGAGTAGACTACTGGGAGAATCAAAACACTGTTGATGCTGTATTAACCATGGATGAAGAGTCTCCACAACTATTTCAAGCACCAAATGTGGGTTAACTTTATTACAGGTCTCTACAACTACTTCAAGCACCAAACGTGGGTTAACTTTATTACAGGTCTCTACA
>ENA-OREC01001130-OREC01001130.1-marine-metagenome-genome-assembly--contig:-NODE-1130-length-12825-cov-12.918340_pt1 | contig 12825 bp, 8 predicted proteins | sample MGYA00248626_ERZ508543 | MGnify/ENA primary metagenome ERZ508543 (study PRJEB26211, sample SAMN05518279) | marine metagenome | isolation source: Puget Sound, Washington, USA | host: Bankia setacea... | reverse complement strand
AAAACGTGTGTATATTCTATTAAAAGCGAGTGTATGAGTGTGCAATATTTCTTGTGCTTGTCTGATATTAAACAAGCAAAGTAAACACGAACGAATAAGCAACATGTACAGGTGTGTTCTTCATTACCTTTTATTTCAAGACAGAGAGCTCGTTTTCCCATCAGATCATAAACAGCTTACAAGTTCTAGACTATGCATACATATGTTATAGTTAAAGTACAGTGTATACTATGAAATTGTAATTATGTTTATATACGTAGAACTTGAAACGACACAGTACGGTGTGGCATGGAATCATTCTTAGCTAAAAAGATTGTTTATAGAAAACCAATAGCAATCGGAAAATACACACACAGATATGTAGTTTTGTTCAAAAGACACACTTATTTAAATCAAGAAAAGTAGCATACACAACTATTGAACAAATAAGCAACAACACAAAACAAACGTGTATAATTAGTTTTGCTACGTATGGTGTATTTGCGTACGTATAAAAGTAAAAAAAGCAAATCAATATTAGTCTTAATCTAATGTGAACTTGACAACAAAACACAAATACACTAGTAGGTTATAAGAGCACGTAACAACATAGAAACGAGAAGTCACGCATTTCCCTTTCTACATAAATTTAATAAAAAGATAGGCATGACAAAACTAAACATGTATTCTAGCACTTTTCGGTTAGTGATCAAGTTCCTGTCGTTACATATGTATGGATACAAGTAAAGTTAGAAATGATATTTATAAGATGTGTATAGATGTAAACATGTATTCTGCCATGGGCTGATTGTTCAACTGTAGGAAATATACACCGACCGGACCACGATCTAGTCTGGAGTTCCTTCCCTTATAACTTTGTTGCGTTTATACAATATCAGTACGCCGGGAACCAGACTTAAACCACGATTATGCAGGTTGTATGCCGATTGTTAAATACAAAGACGGTTGATTGCACGGCGTCAATGAGACCACGTGTACAGCAATGAGTTCTAGGACAACAACCAGTACTATGATCTGTCCCAGGACTACACTAGTGATCTACGGGTTGAGAGTGCGATGCTCTAGGCAAGGACGAATATAGGTACGGTCTGTACTAGTACATAAATGAACACTACAGATGACTAGTGTCAGTACTCTAAGCTAGTATTGCACTACTAATGTTATGGTACATTTACGATCAGTTGGTTGTATGACACAACGACGCAATAAAGTTCATTGTGCGCCAGAATTAGATTAAAACATGAAAAATTAGTAAGATTAACTATTCTATTATGCTGTTTTATACTTGAATATTTTATATACACTTCAGACATTTAGTATGTATTACAGTGTTACACATGAATCTATGAAATCATATTAAAAGTTACGTTCAGATACATCGCCAGATTGTGACTACATTAAATTATATTCTCATTAAATGCATTTTCAGCACCAAAAAATACAGATAATTTATTTTATCAATAGCATTTATCTCTGATAGAGAAATACTGATCAATGTGACAAACCTGAATACGCTGTGTTGCTAAGACAATGATCTGGTACAAATGTGCAATCAGAATCGTAATCATTTGAAATTAAAAAAACTGAAATCTAATTTACATGGATATTCAAAAAATCTCAAATTAGGACGGTTTACCCTCTCAAATAAATCTTTGAAATTTAAAAAAAATCTTTATACAATCTCAGTATTATCATGAATAAATAAAGAAGCACATTCAACTGAAGGAAGATACATGTAAAGGACCAGGACTCAATATTTAAAAAATCCGTAATTGCTAATGCTTCACTCTCACTAAAATAATGATCTAATCCTTAAATGTTGGTATGTTTCATACAATGTAGGAGAGAACTACCCACCCACAGCTAATTAATCAACAATACGTCTCAATAATAAGCATTCTAATAATAAACAGATAGTATGTATACAGTTTATATTATGAGGACATTTAGGGATAATACTAGATTCTGAAGTAAGTTGGTCCATGACTGTAAGTGTCAATATAATTATGATTCTTTTACTAGGGCAAGCAGAAGTTTCTTGTAGTCGCCGCCAGCATCACCTTTAATGAAGCTGCCCAGAGTCTTTCCGTAGGCCTTCAAGAACTCTTCTTTTATCTGAACCATATCCACCTACAAGAGAACGAGAAACTCATTTTCAAAGTGGGTTTCTTTTATTCGAAATAATGAAGAGGTCAAGGTCATTTGAAGCTTAAGGTCAAAGTTTCATATTTTGTTAATGAAAAGGGCTCTTACGAAAGTGTGCGTGAATAAGAACTATGCCAAGGCTTTACAAATTGATAATGAATGTAAAAGTTATTGTGTAGTGAGTAAGGCCGTGGCTATGCACATTTAGGCTATTTGCTTTTTTCTTTGAAGAGCCTAAATGACATGATTATCTCTATATAATTTGACCCCGTCTTAATCAAATTCGCGTATCTCAAATCATTGGTTAAGTACCGGTACTCCTCTCCAGTTATCGTGAATGTATCGAGTTACACCACCTACCTCAGATCTAGTGACAACACATCGAATGAGAGTTTTGTCTTTGGTTCCAGCCCCCTTCATGCTCTTGTACAGTCTCTCCGCAAAATATGCAGCCGGACTTCGTGCCATTTTCACTGTAAGAAATAACATTCAAACTGTTATTATATATTTCGGCGATTTATTATGATACAATACGTGTCGAATATGTATTTACTTAACTTTACTTATGATTCAAAGCTAACTTCGATGTTGATCAGTCTCAGCCATAAACTTTAAAAAAGTGATAACGTTGCACTTGTCTTAGTTTAGAACATAGTTATCAAATTCATCGTTCTTTTCTTCTTTGCAACCAGTAAAACACATGCACATTAAAACACCAGCAGTATGAAATTGTAGGACGAGCTGCCCACCTATTGCCAAGTAACCATCTTCCAAGTGTCCGCTGGTCTCAGATTTGATGACTTCTTCAACGTCCTTTCCATGGTTGGCCTTGTACGCATTGAACGTGGCCACGAGCTGAGGGTAGCTGCGTAGTGACAGGATGCGGTTAAACGTGGATTCATCTGTTCCCATTCTGTTTGCACCAGCCTGAAAAAATGGAACGATCGGTTTGTCTTCCAAGCATTCATGTAACATCTATCTGAGCATAGCTTTCAACTGTGTCGCAAAGTTTGGTACATGAAGATCTATTATACAAAGTAAACGACGTTTACTAAACGTAGTTATTTTAAGCTACAAGAGCAGAAACCAGTCTGCTAAATCATATGAAACCACTGACTAATAAAATGATTTTAAACTCAGTAACTGACCATCACAGCAAACGTGTAACTAAAATGACAAATAACACGTTTACCTCAAACAGTTCCTTGGCATCTTGTGTCGCCATGGCTTGGTCCACATTTGGATTTTCGGCTCTGTTCGCGGACAGTTGTGAGACCAACAAACGTTTAAAATGTCCGCTAGTATCACTCATTACGTCTTTTTCAAGGTCACTTTTAAACACTGTAAATATAACAATGCTCCGATACAACATGGCTTTATCAATTCATGCGCTACTCAGTTAAGGCACCATGTCATGGCTAGTGCAACATGTGTGCTTTCCGACCGGTTTCATTTTTTATAACTAATTTTCTTTTCAAATCAGTCACATCTAATGGTTTCTTGATACTTATCATTTCCGTTATAACATAGCAGTGGTTGTAAACATACACATTGTAACTTATGCAAGTTCTATGTAATTACTTATTTGTGTTGTCAATTTATGTTCATGTGTTAAAAGATGAGCGTTTGCCTGGGAACATTGACCAGACATTCGTGAATTCATTACACGGTCTGCGGAATTTTGAAACAGGTGGATTAGATTGTGTTGTTACTAAAACAACGTATATATCACGTGTCCATTTAACACACTATTTTGTAATGCATTGATACATGTAATTTATTCCGTAGTGTGAGGTACGTATACATTTCCCTAGTTTAACGTTGGTACGTACGTGTTTTGTAGGCCTGTTTGATGGACAGTATTTGTGCGTTGGATCTTGTACATAGGATTTCAATCACAGTGCCCTCGTCCGTACCCATACCCTGAAAACAACAGTATGGATTTCAAAATCAAAAACATAAAACAGCGTTGACTTTAATTTCAGAACCTTAACAACTGTTTACGTGTAACGAACTGTGGCACCTGGTTTCCATTCCGTCAAGTTCGGCCAATGGATGCGTTCTGTGTTCATGTTCCAAATGGTATGCACAATGTACACAGTTTTTGAAATGAGAGTGCATCACGGAACGACACATAGAATCGAAGTCTTAAAAAGTATTACATTTCTAAATGCTTCACTTGTTATCTGTGTAGGCCTATATAACATACATTGTTTTCATATTTGTTTTATAAATGTTAAAGAACGAGAGCTGTAGATAACATGATCTTGGAAAAAGTATGGAGTCAAGACTCCAACAGAAGAAGTACGGGTCGCTTACCTTGATGGCATCGTGTAGCTCTTTGGCATCATAGTTAACGGGGAGCTCTAGCAAGGGCAACACCAGCTTCTCAAAGTTTCCTCCAATCTCTGATTTCAACTCATCTTTCAATACCTAAAGAAAACATTCCTAAAACTGAACACATTTATGAGTTTTGATTGGCCACCGATAGTTGCCGACGAGTCATTATGGTGACATATGTTATTAGAGCTAGCATCAAGTTAGATAAGTAGAGTAGATGTACGCCTTCTTTCTAAAGTTCATTCTTCACAAATAAGATACAATAACAAAACACAACAAGTATAGTAGCAATAAAAGATCTAGTTCTTGGAGTATGGACGTGGTATTAAGTTTTAAAGAAGGATATATTTGTTTTTCAGCAGACGACATGAAATAACACATACTTTGCCGAACTGTGTTTTGAATGACAGTGCTATTTCCTGCCTCTGTGCGTTTGTATGAGCCGCCATGACGTCGACAATGGCCTTCTCGTCTGTACCTGCACGTGACAACAAACAACACGTGTGAGCAACGACTATACTCTAATGGTCTCTTTGAGAAATTCGTATACCGAACTTTCTCTTCTGCTTATTTAAATTTCGATCTCATTTAAATACATTTCTTTAAATGGTCATACTAACAGAAAATCGTTCAGACATCAAAAATGAGCAAGTTATCTGGTGTAAGCAGAATGTTACCTATACATTACTAAATATGTAAGTAAACCGAGTAGTTGAACACACATATACAACAAGTAATTAGGAAGTTGTAAAGTACGCTATCTACCGAGGGTTCTAAAATTATTTTCGTGAACATGTTGAACTCATTTAATGTCTGAAAGTTCAACAAGAAAACGTTGAAAGCAAAACATAGCATGCAGTATATAATTGTAGTTTTAACAGGAATACATTAAAGGGAAAACAAAAATCAATGAACTTTAAAATATGTGTTCATGGATGACTCGTCACCTACGATACAGAAACTATTTAGTAGGGTATGACGTATGACATTGATGAATAAATACACCTGGACGTACAGTTAATAACCATCTAGTCATAAAGTGTAACAAGGTGGTTAATAGGTTGTGAAATCATTTATTTAAACGATTAGAACATTTCGTGGTTTTCCTAATTATTATCAAACTTATCGAGATTTGTTTAAATATAATGTGTATGTTATCTAATATAACCAAAAATACATGTATACAACTGTAAACCTAAATTCGCCCCAAAGAAACTAAGCATGTGGATAGTGCCTAGTTCTTCGTACAAAACCTCGCATTTGTGATATTTTTCTGTTGATCAAAAATGCGACCGACACATCAACAATATACACAAAGGCTAGGTTTCTAGAAAGAACTATGATATTTGTTTATACGTGTAGTTGAAAGCCCCCCGGCGGTGTTATTAACCATGTACCAGAACTGATAATCTAAGGCATGAACTCTTATATTGTTCTACCGTACCTAGGCCCTTCATCGCCTTTCTAAGGACTCCCGCAGCCTGGTCAGCATTGTACGGCGACGCTGCCGTAACGGTTCCCTGTAAGTGACAAAACACAAAAATAAGCGATGTAATCTTCGCATGTCTAAGTAGTTGACCACCAATGCACAAAGGCATCTTTTCATGGAGAATAGATTCAGGAATGTACATACTAAGTAAAGCTTTGTATCCGATACAATTCTTCTATTATGATCTGACGAAAAACAACAACCGCAAAATATACTCTGAACTCTGTTGTTTCAAATTACATCTATTTAGTTCGAGATATAAATGCATAAGACAGGGGTGGGGAAATCTAATAACAATAGATGTTTGTAAAACATTATGCCCCCTTAATTATAATATTTATTTGTCACAGGTGTTTTGCAGTTCAAAGTAAGTTGCACAAATGTATGAAAAAGAAATTCATTTTAGGAAATTGCCCGGTGACCTGGACTTTTGAGCCAGTGACCCCAAAATCAATATGGTTCCCCTGCTGCACAGGACGGATGTGTGGACCGAGTTTGAGGAAGGTAGGTCAAGGCATTCTCGCGTTATTGATCGGAAACGAAAAGGTTATCGACGGACATACCGACATACTGACCGACATGTGCAAAGCAATATACCCTCTCTTTTTCGAAGGGGGACATAAAAAGGTGCTACTTCCTCCTGACTTGGGCAGCTTTCCTTTTATCAATTCAAAACCAATATGCTGACCTTCACTGCATACTATATTGATTTTAGGTTTCTATATGGTAACCGGCATTGTCCCCATGATATTGATTTGTCCCCAATGGATATGCTCAATACTGGTCTCTATCTCTGACTAACGGTCAAGCACACCCAACTTGTATCTACTTTGACTTGGCTACTTTAGTTTATACATGTTCGTCGTCAAACCGGACATAAATCTGGTCCAAACGTATTGATAACATCTAAGTCATGTCCATGTATATATATACTATATAGAATAGTAAAGGCCTACATGTTTAGTAGTGCATTTACAGCCAGCCCTACATATATATGGACGGTGAGGTAATTCAAATGCATGGTAAGATATTGGCTTGACAATCCTAAACAAGTATGGGTATAAGTTCCTGCTCTTCATATCATAAACAAATGAAATTGTCTTTACAACTGAAAGCTATAATTATTGTGTTCCATAAGCATTAATGTCACAGTTTATGGAAGCTTTCACTAGCACATAAAATCGACCGAAAATGTCACAACATGTAGATCTATATAATTAAAGTAAATGAAACGACAGATACGTTAATATAACATTCCCAAAGTCATCACACTATACGTTACATATATTGGTATCGAATCGAATGCCAGTGTTCAGTAATCTTGTAATTTAAAGCTTGAACACGCCCACAGTGTAATCAATTGTACGTTTACACACACTTGGTAAATAGATGCATGTGTATCTGCAAAGACTTTCCGAGTTTAACCCTATGTCAACGACTATAAACATGCACGTAAGTCTACCACATTAAAAGGCCACCCGGAAATAGAAGGTCACTAACTAAATGCAACTCAACTTACAAACTCATACTGAATCTACACTGTACATGTATAGATCTATAGATATACCACTACAGTAGTTATATGTACATAAATCAATGTGGACCCAGACATCTATATCATTCAATGTATTAAATAAAACAACGGTTCGATTTACAGTGTACTAACTAACATATTGTAATAAATTCATACCTGTGTGTATTGTGCAGCCATGTTGTATGTTGAAAATCGTCAGTGTGTGTATATACGTGTAGTCTGCTCATGAACTGATAGCAAATAGTTTCGGTATGACGATGAGTTCTAGGTTTATAAATAGCCCTTTCTCGAATTTCGACACATATTACAGTCAGGGTCGCCTACGTAAAATAAACATTTGTATTCAATGGTTTGGTCAATATTTATGTTGTATCTAATCTCAGAATGCTAGCGTTTATCAAGCTTTGACGAAATAGTATTTACACACCGGTAAATAAATATATACAAGTGTGTCCGTCCTAGCTTTTGACCTCGGCCTTGAACCGCACATATTAATTAAAAAAATTATATAAGTGTGTAGATAAGTAACGTTGTATTGTGAAAACGTATTTTCCCAGATTAGCAAGCTCTTATAACGTTTATATTTAGTAGTTCTGTAACAAACCGTAGCCTTTACACGCATAGTTGGTTGTGTATAACCGAAATTAAAACAAATTAGTTGTGCGAGACCCACGAAGCGGAAGTTTTAAAAAAGTAGAGGGAGACTATTTACATTAAGAGATACTTTTCATTTTTCAATATGCTCCTAAAACTACCATCAACGAAGCTGAGATCAAATTTAAAGAACAGATTTGATGTTGCGACACTACCAAAAATACACGCGATGGTGAGATTTTAAGCGGTCGTCTGATTGTAACATAATTTCGCGAGTCTCACAATATCCGTTTTGATAAAAGTGGACTAGTTCTTCATAGAAAACCATGCATTTGTGATAACTTTTGATGTGTCAAATGCAAGGTTCTTCACTTTTACGTTAAAACACGCAGCAAGGCCAGTTGAACTGTGAAACCAAATTAATGCAACATCTGTACAAATTAAGCACTGTCAAACTATTTTTAACATAGACCCTGTCCCACGATGAAAATAATCCACAAGGTTAAATATCTGGTACAATCAATATTTTAAAGTTGAATTAATGCAAAAAGATGATTTACCATTTCAGACATGGTTAAATTACCAGCTCTTCCTCCGAAGACTTGCTAGAGCTGCTGCAGACAAAGCCAAAGAAGACAGATCTGCTGTGATTCGAAGACATCATGTTAAAGATGCAGCAAAGGTAAATCCTATTTATTTTATGGTAACCATGAACTTTCTCATTGAAAGTTTTGAACCAACAAGTATGACTTACAAATAGAAATAAACAATATGATAAAAGGGTCCTTAAAAACATGAATGCACTTTTAATACTAGCCCAAGAAAATGTACATAGCCATTCATGTATAAATTTCTCTACATGGATTGTTTTCTTTTTCATGTTTTAATATGAACAACTATTAATATAAGAATGTTTTATCAGTTATGGGCAAATAATTTTGTGGGTGACCTTGTTAACAACTTTTTTACATACAGATAAAACAAGTCTAAGTAGCACATTCAGTTTTCCCTATTGTCCAATCTTGTACAACTCTTATTCTATTTCAGAGTGTTCTAAAAGACAACAAAGGCTGAAGTGAAGACATGTGTACTTGTCTAAGACAAATAAGATACCATGACTGCCATAGAGGCTCTGATCTGGTTGATAGGAACATTGAGTAGTCAATACTAATCATATTGCTCCCAGAACTGGTCATATATAGTTACTTCAGGACTAGCTATTCAGCAGTCTGTCATCTGGTCCAAAGCTTTTGTTGATACATGTACATGAATATCCTTTGTGGCATGCTGTGCTGTAGGTTTTCTCAAAACATTTAGGTGTACTGAAGTTTGTTTTTTACTTGTAAGTATATTATGTCCTTGTGTACACTGACATGTCCATTTCTATGTCATCTCTCTGATGTTTGACCATACAGTGCAACAGATGATATATGTCAAGAGATGATTCACATGTTTTTAATGTTGTTGAGCCAGTATGTTAGGGGCGCCTCTTCACGTATAATCGAGAGGCTCTATAAACAGTTTTGTTCTTTGGTTTCGCCAAATCCAACATGTAAATTATACATGTCAAAAGTGGGTTAATGTTGATATTTAGTTATTGGTGTAAACATTGTGTAAATTGTTTTGTACTTTTATAATTTAGATGATCTTCTGTTTTAAGCGAGATGGCAGAAATTGATGTCCAAAACAAAAATAATTTCTATATTTTTTCCAAATCAATGATTTTGAAAATGGATTTTTTTTTAAACAATAACTAACACTATTACAGAGCACTCTCACACTTGTCATATTGTGCCTCAGGTAAATGTATAGTTGGCATCAGTCTATGCTGTCTAATAAATGTATGCAACAAACTATATGTCAATTTGAGTTGTCAATGGAATAAATGACTGAAGTTATGTTTTACATTGCTTTCTGTTTTTAATTTACTCATTTACATCTCAACAACTAGTCAAACATAGTACATTTGTTGTATTAACATTCAGCGCATGAAAAACTTTCTCTTTCACAATTTAAAAATGCACCGTTTTTTCCAGTAAATGGCATTTACAAGATTTGAAGGACACATAGTTTAATTTGTAGAATTCAGAACATGAGCTTGCACACAACTTGAGCTCACATGTGTATAACAAATAAAATACATGCTTGCAATGCTCAACGAAATCCATTTAAAATTGACACAAATGAATAATAATTCCAACTTATTTTTCAATGCTTGTCATCTCTTGGTAAACTCCATTTGACCAATCATCAAAGGCAGCACACTATTCACATTACCATCTTATCCTGCACCAACATCAATACAGTCTCATACAAACCCTCTCAATACTGCACAATACACACTTAGGTCCCAGTCACTATGAGCAAGAGCTTGGTAAGAAGGCACCCTGTAACAGTCTCAACCACTGGGCTATGTACCCCTAAATCAAACCCTTTTCCAAGGTCTCATTTTACTTGTCCTTGCTGAGTAATCAGTTTGCTGTTACCTACACCAATGTTAAAAGATTCTATACATGGCGTTTTATATGTGTATTCAAATGGCACAGTATTTGAACAACAGATGTCTAGCATAGTCCATAGATCCACTTGCTTGGTAAATCAGAGCCAAGTTGTAAGCTATCTCTTTAGTCAGATCAAACAGCCCCTGAAATGAGACACATTGTACCAAGAGTTAGATATAAAGATTTTGTTGTGTCATGATACGACTTGAACTGTCAGTCAAATCACAAAAGGATACCCCCAACCAGCACTAATTATAATCTCTTATCCTCGTTCATGAGCATCATCACGTATACTGCAACTATGTAGTTTCATTAGTATTGTTCATCTTGTAAGGAGTTGCGCTTATTAGTTATTACCAAACGTATAGATAGACAGGGCGATTCCTATACAACAATAATTGTTCTGAAACAAAAAATTAGTGCTCCTTAAATACCGGGTATTAATAATTTCACAGTTAAAAACCTACCCCTCTTTCTCCATAGCAAGGTGGGAATTCAAGGGCTTTCTTGTAGTAATGCATAGCAGCATACACAATATCTGGAAAAGAAATTACAATGATTTTAATGCGAATCCAACATCTGGTAGAGAAAATACAATGATTTTAATGCAAATCCAACATCTGGTAGAGAAATTACAATGATTTTAATGCGAATCCAACATCTGGTAGAGAAATTACAATGATTTAAATGCAAATACAACTTCTGGTAGAGTAATTACAATGACTTTAATGTAAATACAACTTCTGGTAGAGTAATTACAATGACTTTAATGTAATGGAGACCAAACACATAAAGTTTAAAAGTTAGCTATGGCATGAACCTTTTACAGAAAAAATATATCCACAATTGATCTTATCAAGAAAGTTAAAACAGTACCCGGTTAAACTACAGAAAGATTAAAGAAATAACAATTGTAAGAGACAATATGTTATAGATTGAATGACAGCATCACAACCTGATGATGTTCTTAACCAGTCTTAACTGATCGGTTTGGGATGTAAAATGTCTTTAATTCAAGCAGGTGTCAATAATTTTATTGCTGTATCAATATTCCCTTTAATATGAAATATATCAGTTGTAAGTTTACATCCTTTTAGCATGTACAAGTGACATAGTCATTGTTTTATCCTGCCATTAAGCGTGGTGCATTTACGGCACTTAAAGGTGGACTTCTCAAAATAAAAAAAATACATATTCATCCTTACTTCATAGCCAAGTACTTATGAAATAATGGCCTTGTGGAATATATAGACAACTGAACTTGATCCAGTAGCTTAATATTATTTCATTGGTGGCTTTGAAGTGCAGAAGAGTATGTAATTATTTTAGTACACCTTTAAGGAAATTAATTAATTGGGAACAAAAGGGCAACTTTAAGGAAATTAATTAATTGGGAACAAAAGGGCAACTTTAAGGAAATTAATTAAATGGGAACAAAAGGGCAACTTTAAGGAGATTAATTAATTGGGAACAAAAGGACAACTAAAACTTCAAGTAGCTCATATGGCGTTGTTTTTTCACTAGGGTAACAGTTCTCACTTATTTGGTGTAGAGCTCGTCCCAGGTTATAGTAGGTCTCCTGACTTTCCCCTCTCAGTTCCAGGTAATTGTGGAGGAAGGCTAAACCCTGGAAATCACAAATCAACCATCATGATCATAAACTGGTACAAAATAAACCAATCCTGCCACAATAGTTACTACTGGGAGTACATGTAAGTTGAGTATTACGGAAGAGAAAGTAGTTAGTGAATAATAAATGACACAAACAATATAGATTTGACTATCAAAGACGGATACGTTCAAAAACATGCAATATAATAGTTACTTAAATGTCCCGTTCACAAATATCGCAATTACAAAATAAATCCAATTTACAGTACAAATTACGTGGTATTTTATTAAAGGACCCATTTTCCGAAATAATAAAGCTACCTGAACTTAAGTAAGTAGTTTAACACATATATACCAAAATCTATGACGTCAATATGAATACAAAGAGGATTTTGTAATGGACACGATCTGTATATATATTCTAAAATTTTTATTTCTATGATTTACCACATTTAGACACACATGATCATAACTACAATACGTCTTGATAATAAGACCGTCCCACTATTAAGACCTCTTTGTTTTAATCCCTTACAGCCAATTTCAAATCACTTGTACATGGATGTCACTGTTAAGACCCATTTGCTATTCAGACCAATTTTTTGTTGGTT
>ENA-OREC01001129-OREC01001129.1-marine-metagenome-genome-assembly--contig:-NODE-1129-length-12826-cov-12.749471_pt1 | contig 12826 bp, 5 predicted proteins | sample MGYA00248626_ERZ508543 | MGnify/ENA primary metagenome ERZ508543 (study PRJEB26211, sample SAMN05518279) | marine metagenome | isolation source: Puget Sound, Washington, USA | host: Bankia setacea... | reverse complement strand
TGATATTAGGGAACTCAGTAACGTACGATGCATACTTACACCATTGATATTAGGGAACTCAGTAACGTACGATGCATGCTTAAAATGACCTAAAGACTTATACTCAAAGTACAATACATGTTATTCGCGCTAGTACCACTTTCAAGAGACGATGGGAATTTTACTGGAACTTTTGTTAGGATTTGTTAGAAAAGACAAATTAGAAATCAGATAAGCATTTGACTTTTTAAATGATATATGTACTGAGTATTTTATCGGCTTAGTGAATTCGTACTAAAGTCTTTCACGAGGAGGCAAGCCATTTCACTTAAGAAGCCCTTCAAAGTTGACCAATATCACAGATCCATCAATCATGCCGCTTTCACACCATCAAAGAGATTACCGAAATGCTCTTAGCTATTTATACATGATTAAAAGGCTCTTCGCTGATCTAAAGAAGTATGGATGACCATGTCACGGTTAAATATTGTCCAACCTAAGGGCCCTTTTCACGAATCTTCAAAAAGCCAATGACAATGGTGTTGCAAGAGGACTCGTTTGTGTAAGAGGTGCAGTGATACAACAAACTCTCGCCTCTGGTGCATCTTCCTGTGTGGCGGCCAAGGGTTTGTCTGAACGGTCCAACACCACAAAGCAGTAAATTACAGCACACACTTTTTATCGACATAGTCACCCGTACTTGACTCGTTTACAAGGACAAAAGCGACGCGTGGATTTTCAAACGACCACTGTGTAATTTAGCCACATTTATCATACTTCTAGACTGTTATTATCGAATTAGAAAACGATTTTAGTTCTCTTGAATATTTTTCAATGACAGTCACAGTTCCCCGATGATCTTTCATTTTGGATAAAGGTGACTTTGAAATAAGAATATTATAGGGAAATTTTAAAGGCGAGTTAGATGTCTTTGCAATCCGTCCGAATGGTCCACTGGCTGAAGTTGTATGGAATATTACTATGTTATAACATGTTAATGTAACATTTGAGTATGCCAGAAAAGAAAATACCCCTAACAACAACAGTGTACACGTGATAGTATATGCCTAGTTTAAGTATCCTTGTGTTTATTCCTATGTTAACGGAATGTACCAACCCATATAGGTCATCTAAACTGTAATGATTAACTAAATACAACTCGTGCAGCGCTACAAGATATCCTTGCAGAAACATGTTTAATGTAACGGGCCAAATATTTACGTTTTCATTTGGATTCTTTGCAAATTTTACATTAATCAGTTTCAGCGTAATTTAGTAGCAGGGAACAGCATGGTTTACAGTGAAAACGAATTATTGCAGTTTTATGAACTGGAAACATGAATGATAACATGCTAAAAAAAACACCATAGAAAATAAACAGACTTTGAAAAGATAAGATCTGAAAATTAGAAAACTTTGGATCGACACACTGAAATAGTATTCATTAAGGTTTCAAGCCATGCTGTTACAGTTTGCTGGTACAACGAATGTACGATTCCCTAACGTAACACGTCCGCCACTACCTGGCATGTTTCAGATTTCTGTGGAACGTTCGTGAGTTAAATATACCGAGTCTTTCAGCAGTAGATGTTATCATTGAATGCACGGATGATTCTCTGATAACCCCAAGCGTCAGGACCGCGTAATCTTAACCAGCATTGTACGCGTGTACCTAAGGACACGGGAAACCCGGACGAGTGCTGTCTTTCTGCAAGCACTTGGTAAACACCAACATAAACATGATATAACACATTTGTTGTATCTGCACCGGGTGACAATATGTCTACGGACTTTCTCCGGAAAATAAGAAGCCATGAATGAAACATTAAACGGAAGTGCAACGGTATTATAAGAATCGAACGGTTCTACCGCGTTTGATAGGTAGTACATTATTTTATTCAATATGTTCCATTAGCATTTCTCATTGTCATCATCTTTCAGATTACTTTATTTCTTTTTTGTTAGTTTGTAATTTGTTTGTTTTTTTACAGCGAAGTTAGTGTTTTGTTTGTGTTATACAGTAGTGTGTGTATATAATACTTATTTAAGGGGAAGCATATAGTGTAGTCCAAGTGCCAGTGAATATAATATGTTCTGTATAGTAACAATGAAAGAGTTCGTACACTATTACCTGGATATATTATATCAAATGCATGCTTACAACGATGCAAAGAAATGGTTAAGTCTAAAACACAAACGAGTCATTTTTACAAGATATTTACTTAAAATTGGGATTCTAACATTTCGAATACATATTTTTTCTTTAGTGACACAGTTGAGCAACACATACATCTTCAGTCTTTTCAGGAGATAACGACAACACAAAGGGGGTATCGTAAACATGAGCAACAAAAACACCACATCCGAAGCGCACGATAAACATTGTATTTCATTTATTGGACATACACTTCTTGTTTAACCGGCTAGTATTCTGAGAAGCCGTTTCTTGTGGCTCACGTATTTGTTTTTCCCATCAGTGTATGCTGTTACTCAAAAGAGTCATTTCGCTGTTTCTCGCGTTTCTGTGGCTGTTTCAAGGGAACTCAACTGTGTTAAATAGCAACATTAGACGATAAATCTACAGTGTTTGATGAAATAACCACGTTTAAATGACAGCGAATGGCTCCAACGTTATTCCCTTGGAACTTGTGTTTTTGCAAGAAAAGAATACTTTCTCGAAGCAAGATGAATGGCATTTCAATTTGTGGGCCGCTGTTTAAACAGGAGCGAGTTGGCGTCTTTCAACATGTGAAGATGTTTGTTGTGATATGAAAGAAGTGTGAAAATGCATATCAATCAAGCAATCAAATATATACGTCTGTTCAACATTGCAAAGCCGAGATGTTTTGAGTTACCGTCTCCGCAATGATGATAACGTCGCCATTTGATGTTAGGCAACAAGATATATAACTCTACTTTGATGACTACGTCGCTTAGATATGTTCGCTCACGAGTCTTGTATAAGCAATACATAACACAGAAGCAAACGCCTTGAGTATGTATAACCTGAGTATGTATGTATATTACAAGCGGGGGTTTTCGGGAGCCTTGTAAAAATCAGACTCAATAAAGAAACGTATAGTCAGCTGCTGTGGTATGAAGTACACGTTCCGATATATATTTGTTCTTTAATAATGTTAGAAACAATAAACTCAAACTGAACTATATCATATATATTGTAAATAATTACAAAGGATCAGCCGAAGACGTTTCGGGAGCATACCTAATTATTGTCAGACATGCATATCTTTTTACCGTTATATTGTCTTCCGGGATATCAAGCGTTAAACGTTCCAGTTAAATAATAGTACGACAAACAATCTTATATACGGTTTACACAACTGTGTACTTTATATCATAACTCACTGTGTCTAGAAGCACACTAATTTGAAGCGTTACCTCCAAGTGTATTGCAGCGCTCCTTCCCTAACTGAAAACAGTTCCGCTCGTAGAAATACAATTATACATATTTTCATTTTGTGCACGAACACATCACCAGGCTTGAATGTTTACCTGTACAAAGTCGTGCTTTTTAAACACCTTTGTTTTGTTTTTTACAATTTAAGTTTTTTTTACAAACAAGAAAAGAATGCATCCTTCATGATGTCATTTCACGTTTTTTGCCTTTGAGACATGGCGGACTGTACATCGCTTCAGCATTTACGTCAAAAGTGATTAAAAAACTGCCGCACACTCCTCGCGCACCTGGCGAATACAAGTCCTGCTTTCAAGCAAACAGCGAATAAAACAAAGTCAAAGGTTACAGAATCACTACTTAGTTGTCACAAATGGAATATATAAACTGTTACATGACCTCTCTGTTGGAAAATTAATTTGTCATTTAGAGTCTATGGCATTGTTATTTACGGATCTTTATAGTTGTGTAGAGTGAATCACGTTTTGGAGGTTTTCTTCATTTATTTGAAACCTGTATCACCAAAATGCTTTCGCCTGGACATGATTGTTAGGTTAAACATCGAATTAAACAACACATATGGCTGTGTGACAACTATCGACTATGAATGGAATGTTGTTGCTTGAGCGCAGTTGTAAGCTTGTACATGCCTTAAAAGCTATGTATGGTAAAACGTAAAGACTTCCCTAGGTCAGATAGGTTGTGAGAAGTTGGTGTGAATTATGTGAAGTACACGGCGCTGATAATGTGATGATTCGAGCTCACAAGTATTTGTCCAGTTGTAAGTTTACAACGTTTAGAAGTATTATAAATATATTATGAACTTGGTGTGTAAGTACTATATTTATTTCATATCGATATGTAGAAAAGTATGTCCTATATATGGGCGTGTGTGTTACTGCCAACATTTGCATACGAAGTTGCAAAATAAAGGTTGCAAAATAAATGGGTTCTGCAACCGTTATAAAGACGCTGCTGCAAAGGCGCTACTATATGTTGTGATTTTTATTTTACCAAATATTTCATATCTTGCAGACAAAAACAAGAACAGAGAATACGAACTAAGAGGTGTAGAAATGTAAGAAAACGTTGACAAGTTTATTGCTGACACTTACACATACAACATAGATGTCACCTGGCAGCAAGATTTGTTGGTTTGTATTTTTTTCTTGGAAGAAGAACTAAAATTTCGTGCAAACATGTAAACATCCGGCTGTCTGTTCCCTGTAAATATATGGGGAAAGAGACAACTAGGGGACATACATAAGTGTGTGTGTTGTGCATGTGTATTCATACACTCGAATTATTATAACTTGGAAATGTGTATTTAATATATTGAACTAATGAGTTATTACTGTAAGATGTTGGGAAATCCTTGTAAGTTAAGTCCATTCTGTAACACCATAGTTAATGGACAATAGTGTGCTCGAAGGTTTATTTTATAATAACAGTTATGTAATGCAATACGGATAATGGCATACCTGCAACATCACTTATTTCAGACTTGTGAACTATTTGTGGTTGTATTTTTCTTTTTTAAGAGATGCTTGCATATGATCTTTATCGACAGAACACTAAGTAATGAGATAAACCAATACTTGGTTGGAAAGTAATAGTCCACGTTTCGAAATGTATCAACAACCCTTTACACCAATGTAACGTTAATGTTAACCGGAATCTCCAAAAAATAGTACCAATGCGCATCAAAAGCCGCATGTTCATTACTCACAAATGAAATATATCGCACGTAACCAAACTAAATTGGAGTTAATAACTCATATTCAAACCTACTATTGGACTGTGGTAACAAATTGAGTTATTAGCAAAATTTGAAAAGTTTATAAAACACAAACATTACTACTTCTATTGAAAATAAACACATACCTTGAGCGAAATAGTATTATAAAGTGTTTAAATCCATTTTACTTACATACTTATTTGATATAGAGCAATCATTTCATGGGTGCTTGTTTCTTCAATTAGACTGATTTAGCGCACTATGATAACGTTTCGTATGACTAATTAAGGATTGTTCATATATCGGTATATACAAACACGTCTTCAATATGTATGCAATCGTTATTGATAGAGTTGCATCATATTCTCAAAAAATGCAACATATGTACAAACGACCTTCACCACACACCTAAGTGTTCCACTATTCTCACAATCCCCTTTTACAGGTATGAACGGTATTCGGGTCGAAAGTAGGTTAGGGGTTTTCATTGAATAAATAATAAATCAAATCGACTCGAGCGCCGTCGTTTTATTGCCGTTTCTGACCTGGTCACTTTACTTGCATTGAAACTTTAACTACCCCTTCTTGACGTTTATGATTTTCAATTCTAACTTACTTAAAGCTTCATATAAGCCACTATTGTTCTGGACGCGGAGAGATCGTCATAAATTAGAGCTAACAGTCGAGAAAATTAGCCATGCATCGCGCTTAAACTTTCTTAATTGCCTAAAAATGACAAAAATACTTGTATATTTTGGCATGTGGGTTCGGTTTGGGTTCGCGTATGACGTTTGTTTCGGTGGACTTAGACATGTGCCAAGATTCAGCGAAGCGTTTCAAAAGCTTATGATAGGCCATTTACGGGCTTATTTGGACAATTTATTTACACCAGTATGTGCGAACGACATCAAGCTTGCGGTCCATGACGTGTCAGTGAAGACGTTTTGAATTATGGAGGCTAGTGGGAGAGGTAGAGAAGATTTATGGTCGCTTTCCTTGGTCAGGGGAAGAAGAGATTTCATTGAATTTATATCCTTAAACTGCATGTGTACTTGAGCTACGTGTTGTACTTTAGTAAAACGGAAATAACACCCAAGTATGGGATAATAGCACTGTTGTGAGCTTTAAGAAGGAATTATATTTCAAATGTCATCAAGGCATGTTTGGCATCTTTTAATCCAGAAACATTAAAGCACTGTTTAAACATGTTCAGACATTAACATTTGTTTTGATGACCTTTTAATATAATGAGGTTTCAGTAGCAATTCAGAATAATTCAAACATCTGTGTGTGTGTTATAGGTGGTTGTGGTTTGCATTCACCAAGGTGGTAATTATTTGAAAAATGGTTTCATTTTGTTTCTTATACACAAACATTCTCGACTGAAATTGCAACATGGCTTGCGTCTGTGAATTGCGAGTTTGAAAGTCCTTCGTCTGTGTTGATGTAATGGTTTATTTTATTTTATATTTGATTAAATTGTCTTCGAGTCTTCAGGCACCATAGTTGGCTAGAAACCCCAACAGGAGTATGCCCCCTTTTTGTACTTCTGTAAAGCGAGAGTCCTTTTTTATATTTAATAAAAAGTTTAATGTTCAAAATGTCCATGCTCTGTTTAATGTTCAATTGTATACATCTTATGTTTATGTTACTAAGTCTGCATATCTGTCGTTTTAGTTGTAGGTATATTTTTGTGGTTTCTCGACAACCTGAAAAACTGACTGATGGTAATACACGCTATCTAAGTGCTTTAATTGATTGAACTACAAACCACACGTTGTATATCAAATGTCAAACCGCCAACTGCAAACGTATTTAACAATCATACAACACATACAACAATGTACAGAATGTAATCATGGGACAATAATACACACTTATTCAAACATGAGACAAACCCACTGTAACCAACTCCTCACCTCTGTGTGACTTTTGCCGGCAATGTTTTGTCTCTCGACCTCGCCCCTGGTGTTTTCTTTAGCATTTTTTATATCTAATTAGTGACCATATATCAAAACATTGGAGCCAAACGGTTGTAACTGCTTGTTCATATGAATGCAGCTAGCCCCGTGTTGTGTACAAACCTCGGGAAATCATACCCTTGCGACACTTATAATTGTCATTACCTCCTCTTATAACACCATCATATGTTTATACAAAACCTTAGATAAAAAAACTGTTGTAAATGAGTATACAAATGGACGCCAGTTACACCATTCCTAAGTTGACCTGCATACATGTACTTCCATTTAGCCTCATGGGCAGCGTTCTGGTTAATTACTGTTTTCTTTAAAAAAAATCAAATGTACATGCAACTGTCGGTTTTGTAGGTATCTAAATTAGCTCTCTCACATTGCGACAAGTTAATGTGTGTCTGTTCATCATTCAAAGGTAATAAAGCTCCACACCGTTGTCAGCTGCTGGGTGAAACACGTTTTCCATTTCAATTGTAAAACACTGACAACTGTCTATATAAATTTACGTTATCAAGGTTTATGTCGCTTTTAATTGCTCCGGATTTTGAGTTTTTTTGTAATCAGACATTTTTGGGTTGTCATTTATTGTTTTTACGTTTGTCATGCTCAACACTGAACAACACGAGATGTTTAAAGTATGTTAACGGTGGTACCGATGTGTCAATGCATGATATTGTTTGGAGCCGTGATACACACAATGGCTATAGTAATGTCTTGATTTTTTGACAGTAATACTTACAATATTAAATTTCGGCAAGTTGGCCTTAGAGAGATGGCAGCCACTTCAATGTCGATCTTAAGAAAGTTGAAATTAGCGCTTTTTTAGAAAACAAAAGTTGCAATGTTCCAGTAAATATTGATTGCGTTACCATTAAACAATATAGAAAATCATTATTTCCTTGCAAGACAAATGTACAACAGCCTAAGAAATTAACGCAACACAATAGTCGTACGGTTTAGAAGTATAGGCATTTAACATATCGATTTTCTCTAACGTTCTTATTAGGACAAAACCATCTCACAGGCAAACCTTAGTTCTAATACAGACGAGAACACAATGCAGGGTTTTATCTCCCAAAAACGTTATTGGCTAGACGAGTTGACCACGTGACCTTGGGTTATTAATAGTTGTCCGGAAGTTGTGTGACATCCCGGAAATGGCTAGATTAATACAGCAGAGGTCAATAATGCGACTCTGCTTCAACTAGTTTATCTCTAAATAGGGAAATAGAAACACGAGAGACGTGTAAGTCTCTAAATGTTTGATTATAGTTTACAGTTGTTACGTTGTAGCTGCTACAAACCCAGAAACCATACACAGGTCACATGAGAGTTCGGCCAGTCTCCCCACCACTTGGCCATGTTTGGTATTCAGGGAATGTCTCCATTTAATAGAATCTGTACAGAACGTATTCTGGGCTCATTAATTTTCTGAGAATTACAATTGTATTTAATGTACCACTAGAAACACTCTGAAATGCCAAGGGCACATTAAGGCATATGGGTTTCAGCTGTTGCGTCGTGGCATTTAGTTGTTAGAATGCTGGTTCTTGGAAGAAAAATACGGCACATTACGGTGCTTGTGTTTCAGTTTTTTTTCCATATTAATGTTGATTTCAGTCATGCAATTCATAATTTGTGTTGTGTTGTTTTATTGTAGTGAAATGTATAACAGTACAATACAGATACCAACTATAGGCTTATCAGTCGCTCACATATTACACAATATCTGTAATTAGTGTTTTTACATATTTCTTACCCAATCTGATTTATTTTTATTTTATGAAGTTTAAATTCTTAATTATTAAGATACCAAGTCGTCCAAAACTAGACTAGACAATAAGATATTTAGAGTACATATTAACTGGTTCTTCACCATTAAGCCGTCACGGGCTCTTAATCGTATTGGGACTGAAAAGTACACCCAAACTCTTACATATGCTTAATTTATATATTTTTTGTTTGAACCAAAGTGTGCTATGAGTTACTAAAGTAAAATAATATATAAGAATTGCTGGCATCAGAGATAGTTGGATGGAACTGTTTTCAACCGGATTTATAACACGTTCCAAGGGCTTCATCAGTTGGAAGGTATGCCTTGAAACTCACTAAGGTATTTTTAAACTATTTCAAAGATAAACTATTAATGAGAATGACAGTGTCAAATATTTGGTTCACCTAATTTGCATAAATTTACATACGCTACAATCCCATCAGAGTTTGGTTTGAAAAACAATAATAAGGGTTTGGCATGTTTCTCCCGTTATATCTGGGTTTGTTGTTTACTTTTCGACACAAACATGGGTTTATTTCTATATGGCTATTAATAGATTTCCGTGAATGGACATTCTTTTTGTTCATAGAAATATGCCCACACAATGCTCGTTACAGTGTTATAATAAACCCTTAATGTCACATCTCCATTAAAATACAATAATAACGAAGCAATCCATCATCCTATATTAAACATTTAACCATTAAAATTAATAATTCCAAGTTGATAGGGGCCTGCATTTTTTCGAGGTTTAGCAAATTGTTTGGACAGCCTCGTTAGTAACGGTAGCTTAGTAATTAAATCAACTTATTCGTATATGTTGCCCTGTCTTGTGTCACTGAGTGTAGAGTTCTATACGGATGCTGAAAGATGCTGATTAATGTACCGGCTTCTGTTTTCAGAGCATATAATTGCTTTTAATGTGTTTTAAATTTGCACCTCCTTAACCACTTGCGATTTTCACTTTGAGAAGGAGAGCTTGGGTTTTGTCGAATAAGCAGTATAATTCGATATGTGTATCATCTCTATAGACAGATTCCCGCTTTGTTTTGAATGGGCTTTTAATGTGTTATTAATGTCTGTATAAGAGAGCCATTTTTTCACCATGCCATTATTAGTAAATATTGTACTTCGGGTTTTCACCAAACCCCCGAAAAAAACGCGAGTGTCGTCTTTGATTTGTATAATGATGCCTATGAGCAATACTGGAGCTTTCTTGGCGCACCCATGTCTTCAAGTTTAATTATTAGGTAGAGTTAGGAAGGGTCTGACAGGCAAAGTTGGCAGTTCTCTCAAAGTCTGGTTTTAAGGGGGTACAGTTAGGCAAGTCTTTAGATTGGAAAATTGAAGTTCTGGAGCATGGTCGTACGTTGAAATTCATTGAGAACTTTGTAGATTGAAATTATGGTTTGAAAAGGTGTGACCCAGTACTTTCTATCTTACTAAAGTGTACACCAATATACGAGTTAGATTACTACCTAAACCGGGTAAAGATATCATTTCATGTTACTATATAACACAATTCGGTGTGTGAAACAAGCACCTGTTTACATATCCAGTAATTACCAGAACTTCCTGCCAAATACTTTAAAACGGATAGCATTTGAAACAAGCATACATGTAATTGTTTACGCTGCACTTTTTCGGAGTCACGTATTAATGTTAGCCCGGAACTAGGGCAAAGTGACACAATTAAATAACTCTTGAAAAAATGCAAATTGTAATATGATACTAATTACTGTGGACAGGTGCCTACAAATTTAAGCGCTATAATAAATTACAGTGAATTAAAGAATCTCAAGATTGTGGGAATGTTTCCACATAAGACCTAGTTTGTAGGTTGATGTTATCCGTGCTGCACGACATACATTGCAGTACTCTTGATGACAACAATACAATGTGCATACATTACACCAGCTGGAATGCAAAGCTGGCATGTACTGTTTCTTGAACACTAATTACTTCTTTGAAATGTTCATGCGCTCCTTCAAAGTCCTACTTGGTTGTTGGAAACCTTACCAAATGACTAACAAGAAACAACTCGTTGAAATGGAACGTGTTTGGATGTTCACTTCCTGTTTACCACATAACGTACGAAGTTCACGTGTTCAGAAATACAGCATGACTATAGTCACAATGACGTTAAATATGAAAGACATCGATGTTGAAAAATAAACCGCCAACAATTGACTAAGAGACTGTTATTACATGATGTACGTACATCTACCTAATATACATTTATGGATATCAGTTGAACGTTTGCGTTACTCGAGTCTTCACTTGTCCTTTCAGTAAGACCTTCTTATTTCTCACATTTCACGAGATTGACAACAGAATCTTCCCACATGCGTCGGTGTATTCTAGGATTTCATGTCATTACGAAACCAGGCTACTGTTTTAAATCAGCCTGGAGAAGGGATCTGGAATCATTCATGTTTCAAACACTTGCCGTTGTTATGATTAATGAGAATCAAATAGGTGTCCTGTCAGACGTTTCTATCCGCATGATTTAAACTAAAGATAGAAATACATATCTTGACATGTTGCACAATGGTAGCTGTTTAATGTAGACATCATGTAGTTTATATATACCAGAATTAACACAACACCAGTATCATACAACTATCTGTACATGTCAAATCGACACTTGACATGTATTTTACTCCTTTTTTCTCTTTTTTTCAGGAGATTTATACAATGATAGAAGTGTAATCTCTACCAATCAAGCTATGTCAGTGTCAACTATGAAGTTATTAAGACTGCCAAATATCTTTTAAACGTGTTACGTAAGAGCAGGTTGTCAATATAGAACAAAAACATGAAATTAATATATAATACCCATACGTTATGCTCTTTGTTTTCGTTTGTTATGGCCCTCGTGGACGATTGACTTTTACAAACATGCACTTTCTTTTAATAACCCCAAAAGGTAAGATACTATAATGGCCGGAACAAACATGTGCATTGTGAATTGCTTCGCCTCCTTAAATATAGTTGTAGTATGTGTAGTAGTAATATATGTCCTTAATATTATTAGAATAGTTGGATAAATTGACGAGCGGCATTTAGGTTTTAGTGAGAGTCCCACCTATATTCAAGAGTGTGACTATTCCAGATAGCACGTTTGTTTGTTGACACGTTGTGCATAGCTTAGTAGGCAGTGTGATGCTAACGTCGCAGATAAATGTAGGATAATCTGTTAGAGTCCGGTTGAAAAATGGTATGTGTATGGTTGTATATCATGAACATAAAACTCAATATGGAACTTCCTTTCCACATGTGATCATGCTATATCGTCCAATAGCAACAGATGTCGGGCCACTATAAATGGATATTAGAATTGCCATAAAACGCCTCGTATATCAAAATGTAACGACTTTGCAATGGGTAGGGGAAAATGGAAAGAAAATCTCGACCGATTAATCCCCCACCCTCGTGTTTATCACTGTGACCCCGACATTTCACATTGGCACCCCCGATAATGATGGCAAAACTATTACAATGTATGGGGAGACAATTATTGCTGATTTATTCTTTTTGAAATTTACTGCCTAACATTTATTTTAAGCGATTGTTTTGGAAATGGATTATATCCCTCGACCCCTGGGATCTATTAGACTATTAGGGTTGGCCATTTTGTTGATTTATTGCAATGTTTGCTGCCTATATCAGGGAATCATTCGGGGCTGTATCAAATAGAGCTCGGAGTGTGAATGCAAACAACTGTACAACACCGCGTGATAAAATGTGTAAAAAAACTGTTAACACTACGTCTTTATATGGAGTAAATGTTTGAAATTGAAAACATGATATCGGATATAGTGTTACGTGCTGTGATTAATTACTTGTTTATTGGAGTATATACCAGTAACGTGTGTCTAAATAGTTGCGTAAAGTGTCTACATGACCAGTATAGATATAAATAATACAAGTCTTAGAACCAG
>ENA-OREC01001128-OREC01001128.1-marine-metagenome-genome-assembly--contig:-NODE-1128-length-12828-cov-13.628186_pt1 | contig 12828 bp, 8 predicted proteins | sample MGYA00248626_ERZ508543 | MGnify/ENA primary metagenome ERZ508543 (study PRJEB26211, sample SAMN05518279) | marine metagenome | isolation source: Puget Sound, Washington, USA | host: Bankia setacea... | reverse complement strand
TTTATTATGTACCCATTACTTTATTATGTACCCATTAGTTTATTATGTACCCATTAGTTTATTATGTACCCATTAGTTTATTATGTACCTATGAATCAGCCTGACAGTATTCATTTAGAACTAATTGGCATAGTAAGGGTCTGAATAGTCCCCTTGCATGACTACAAGTTAATAGAATAAGCAACTGCCATAATGTTTTCCTGTATAGTATAATATGTATAAAGCATATCAAATTGTTTGGAGTAGTTCTTTATCCCAGTCCAATTAATTGATTCTGTACAAAACTGTGTGTAGCTATAGCAACCCTTGGTTCAACCCACTCTTGTACTTGTACTGAGAGTTCAGTGGTATAATGCTCTTTCAGGGTTTTGAGCCTTTCTTTGTAAATGCCACAGCTGGAACGACAGTGCTTGGTGTGTATGATCCACTAGTGGAGATCTCAGAGGTGTGTAAGAAACATGGTCTGTGGCTACATGTTGATGGAGCGTGGGGAGGCAGTGTTATCATCTCACAGAAACATAAACACTTCATTAAAGGAATAGAAAGGTATGAATGGCTACATTATATAGGCTACACCTTCAAATTAAGCCTTATTTTACAGCAACAGCCATGTTTTCTAGGTACATGTATAATGGCTGATTGTTATAGATAAGCTGTTGTGCTTTCAGCTGAAGAAGTATGTTGATCTATAGATTTACTTTATGTTATAATCAGATGTCCAGCAATGACTATGGATTTTGGATTTACCGCTTATCAAAAGTGAACTTATACAGGTTATCTGAAAGGCAGGTTACCAGTGTAAAAAGAGGCTGGGAGGTCCAATCAGAAATTACATTATACAATTAGCGCAATAAAATTTTTGATTGATTCATAGTCAATCTGAAAAAGTTTCTTTCCTCTTATTTTCCAGGGCTGACTCCATGACATGGAATCCACACAAGATGATGGGAGCACCACTACAATGTGCCATGTTCCTTACTAAACACAAGGTAAATAAGCTGAGACAACTTATATGGTCAAATGTGACTCATTATAGAGTATTTGTAGGAGGAACAAAAAAGTACATACAAATGACGCGTTTAGCTAGAGTCAAAGTTTGCGTTGTGTCTCTGACCAATTATACCAAGCAAACAAATTTATAAAAATAAGTATAGACAGAGAGGGAACATTCATCCATATGAGAACCAAACTTCCACAGTGCAACTATCATGGTCTTTGGCTAATGTTTACATGTCTAGTTTAAACAAGTGGATTTGGTACATTAAGCATAAACTAATTGTTAACAAGAAATATGCAAGTAAGGTATTTTCCTAGTGAGATCTGCTTAATACACATGTCTTTTTAGTGATGTTTTGTGTACAACATAGTTCCTTTATGCACCACTATTGTCAAATCATGTGTAGATCCCAAGTGACTTTACACTTATCAATGCATGAAACTGGCTGAGAGACAATACCTGATGTATTATACAATGTACCATAGTGTAAATCACAATCTTACTTTCTTTACTCCAGGGTTTGCTCCAAGAATGTCATGCTGCCAATGCTCGTTACCTATTCCAACAAGACAAGAACTACGATGTCTCCTATGACACAGGTGATATGTCAGTACAGTGCGGTAGGAAGATTGATGTGCTGAAACTCTGGATGTTATGGAAGGGCAAAGGAGACAAAGGCATGGAGAGAGATATCGACCATTTGTACATGCTGTCAAGGTAAAGCGGACATTACTTAATATACCATACCAACATACCAAATATGACTTAGTAGTAACTGCTTCAGTATAGAAAGGTCGTCTGGGAAACATTTCTAATGGGAATTAAAACCTAGTTCAAATGTGAATTTTGTATAAGATAAACTTGCTAAACAAAAAGACTTTCCTTAATTCTGAAGTTACTTTAATATATGAGGTTTCTTTATACTCTCTCCCTTTGTTCTATGAATTAGCATGGTCTCTGCTATGTATGTTGTTTATATTGTAGATATCTAGCAGAGAAACTGAAGACTAACCCAAGTTTCCGACTGATACAGGATCCAGAGTGCACCAATGTATGTTTCTGGTACATACCACCAAGTCTACGGGGACAGCATGAGGACCATTGCTGGTGGAACAAAGTAGCACGGGTAATATGTCTGCCTATATCAAGAGATCACTGGCATAACTATCATAACTCAAAATGGTTTAAGGAGGCAGTTAAGTTGTTTGTCCTTTATTTGTTAAACATTGTCAAGAAGTTCAGAACAACCTAGTTTTACTCAACTATTTAAAAGAACAGCAACAGATTCAAAACAAATTATTAAGGGCCATTTCATCAGTCTTGGATTTCTTTAATAATATATGTATTGTTTAAATTAGTTTGATGTACTTTTAGAAATTTGTACCATGTTTACCCATTGTATGTTCAGGTTGCCCCGGCAATCAAGGCCCAGATGATGGAGTGTGGTTCTATGATGATTGGCTATAACCCAGACGGAGATCGTGTCAACTTCTTCCGTATGGTCTTATCTAACTTTGACACAACTGTTGGAGACATGGACTTCTTAGTGACAGAAATAGACAGACTTGGTCGCGATTTGTGATTGTAAAGAAGATATCTGGTCATTTTAACATGTTATTGTCGAGAACAGAGCTATTGTTCTGTGTATGGAGATATGTGATGATTGAGTTTCTATGGACACTTTATATGGCCAAGACCATTGATTGTAAAGCATAATAGGTAGCTCCAGAAAATATCTAAGAAAGAAACAGATATAAACCAGATTACAATACTATGTTGGTGTATGTTTTATCTAAAATATGGTGCATATGTACCACACAAAGGCAACCTGTATCATAAATACATAATGCCAATGTCTCATTTATAAGCAACAGTTACCTAAATGTACAAAACAAAACTTATACAAATACTTTTTAAATAATTACTGCATTTATGTCATTAGGGAAAGGTTTTTCTTAAACAGATGATATACTTTCACATTACACTGTATAGTATAGTTAAATGCAGTTGTTGCTTTACACTCACAGATCAGTTGAGATGCTGTTCCACAACACCATCATGACAATCATGATAAATCATACATGACATAGAGTATCTATGTCTTCATTAGAGCATCCTGCCCATACTTTACTGTAAGTCCAATCTTTGCAAGGAACGTCTTTTGTTTTCATTTCCTTCTATTGGTGTATTCATTGTGTTTTGTACATCTTACTATTCATTGTGTTTTGTACATCTTACTATTCATTGTGTTTTGTACATCTTACTATTCATTGTGTTTTGTACGTCTTACTATTCATTGTGTTTTGTACATCTTACTATTCATTGTGTTTTGTACATCTTACTATTCATTGTGTTTTGTACGTCTTACTATTCATTGTGTTTTGTACATCTTACTACAATTATGTATTTTGAACTGTTATTAAGTAAATCAGATTATCATTGGCATCAAACCAATGACGAAAACACCTTCTGCATGGTCTATCTTGGCATCGACAAAGCTCTATTTGCTGTTATAACTGTTACCTCCAATGACAAATCAAATACACGTTCAGTTACATTGTTTCATTAGTCACAACATTTCCAGTGATTTGTGATACATTGACCTTGAACTTCAGATGACCTCGCAGTGTAGTGTTACAAAAAGCTCATCTTTGTTTTTCAAAATCTCAAAACCCGTGAAATTGTGTTGTTTTGCATAGATCTATATGTCTGCATTTATTCCCATTTGGTTGTTACTGTTTTATTAAATGATTGTACCCAATATGTATAGGGTAGAGTTTGTGTTTTAATGCAAGAAATAAAGTATGCAATAGATCTATCAAGTTGTTTTGTTTGTATTTAATTGTGCTAGAAATAGCATCAGGCCCTCTCAACGTGTTAAAATAGAGCGAGTATTTTCAATAACATCTAGTATTCCGTACAAGGGTTGAGAATACATGCATGGACATACCAAGCAGTGTTAACAAAAAAAGTGTTTGCGCTACTATTAAAGCTTCCTTTTTGAAAAGCACAGAAACATTATTTATAACCAAACGGACAAATCTAAATATTGTGCCCAACTTGTAGTTGTAGGGAAGCTGCCAGACCGTTTAGTTCACACGCACATACCATGTATTCCAAAACTCTGTATTAATCTCTCGATTCACTTCATTAATACTAACCCATTCCCGGATAACAGCTCAAGTACTAAACCGTATTTTATACCTACATGTATGGTACGTTCGTTGCATTAAGAGCTGTGAAAATTGTAACTCTGTGACTTCTTGATTATGTTTACTAAGAATCATTGTATACCTTGATTGTCTGCTTGCATTCTCCATCTCTCGTCTCATTATTTAATGTGGGTTTCATAATTTACAATCACATATCTACGTCCTGTCACCTGTGTTTTGCCGCGTTGTGATATTTTGAAGATATACGATAGATGTGTTTTAGGCATGTGTGACGAATATGGGGGTTGAGTTTTATCCATAACCTTAACAAGACCCCTATCCACAAACAGACACGGTCATAGCTGATTGGTGTAGAGTTCCAGCAGCTGGTATAAATAGCCACTGCATCTCAAATTTGAATTAGTCTTGTTCTGACCGTTACCGAACCCACACCGAAAAGAAGACAGTACACCATTGATAGGAATTGTTTGATAATATACTGGAAGTGTTTGTTTTCTCTCTTAGTAGCTTCAGTGGAAAGGAGGAACACTAATATTGTGGCATCCTAGTAGGTTCGGCGAACAGCGTCGGTAACACTTGTTTAGTAATTATTATCCCCGATTTGGTTATTCAGCCTCTTCGATGTTAATAGTTCATAGTAGGCTGCTGGTCTCGTCCCCATTTTATTTACGTTTCATTTAAGGTTTGATGACATGTATTTGTAATTCCTATTTAATTGAACATTGATAATTGCTTAGATCCAATCATTTACTTAATCATTTTATAATAGTTCGAACCCATATTGTTCCATGCAAATCATTTCCAATCAGTGTGTGTATATATTACTTAATTCTGTATTAAATTAGAGGGTATGAGACTACCCTTAGACACATTATATAATAAGCTTAACATTGAGTTAGCCGCTGACAGATAGCTCCAGGTACGTTACACATGAATCAATTTGAATACTACTGAACTACTTCATGTATATATAGTTGTTTTTAAATTTTTCTTCGGCTAGTCGTATTTTATATTTAGAAGGAAACCCAAACAACGTCAGACTGATGGTACATAAAGGTTATTATTACATACTTAGATCTGGTCTGGGGGTTTTTGTGGGAAGTTTGGTCGACAGTAGGTTTTCGATTAATCACGCGACGACGCCATGTGCTAAAAGAAAGAAAAAATTAAAACAAACATGATTCACCAAGTTACATTGAAAACCCCAGCTATAGTTTTCTTCGTGAACCTTTTTAGTGTATTTACTTTCATTTTCCTACTGTTTAGTCCATATATTCGTGTTACAACTTTTCCGAAAAGTGTTACGGGGCCAGCGCGAACTTGTTGGTGCCAGTCACTTATTTAATACATTTTCTTGAATATATAACTACGGGTAAACGTTATTCAATTGTTTTGTTATTTTATTTAGTTTCTGATAATAGTTCATGTATATGGGATCATTTTCCGAAAACGACTCAAGTGCATAGGCACATTATTCTCAATCGTCTGATACAACCGTTTAAACCTGTTTTATATATGCTAGACAATCTGGTATTCAAACTAATTATTCATGTCAAACTGCTTTGATAAGAGTTTTAGATGACTGGAGTAGCCACAAATAAAATAGTTGGTACCCTAATGCTTGATTTGTCAAAAACTTTTTATCTTGTAAACCATAATATCTTATTACAAAAACTTAAACTATATGGTTTTCATTGGTCAGTAGTTCAGTGGTTCTCATCATACCTTAGTAATATAACTCAACAGACCTATACTTCAGGTGTAAGCTCTAACCCTGGAAATGTTGTCTCACGTGTGCCTCAGGGATCTGGTTTGGGACCAACCATGTTTTTGATTTATATAAATGATATGCCACTTGGTCTCTCAAAATTCATAGCTGATATTTTTGCAGATGTCTCAACCATTTCTTCACACAGCAAACGTTTTGAGGAGTTGACTTCATCACTTTCTGAAGACATTAATAACATTAATAATACATTGACCATTGCAATATGGCAATTAATGTACCAAAGTCAAAAGTCACGTGTGTTACCTCTAAACATAACCAAAGTATTATACCATAGGACTTTCCTGGTATATCATATAAAGACTCTTATATATCTGTTTCAAATTCTGAGAAGTTACTAGGTGTTACCATAGATAATACTCTTTCTTGGAGCACACCCGTTGACAGTGTTATAAATAAATGTAATACATATCTATATCATTTATCCCGTATGAAATCATTTGTTTGTCTGTTGAAAACCGCAAGCTATTTTACAATGCATACATTTTATCCCATTTTGACTAGTGTTGTATTATCTGGGGCAACTGTAATACAGCCCTTGAAGACAGATTAGTAAGAATTCAAAAAAAAGCTGCTAGATTAATTTTAGATTTAGATTTTTTAACTTCGTCTGCTCTTTTGTTTAATACATTACAGTGGATGACCTTTCCCGAAAGAGTAGTCTATCAAAATGCTCTACAAATGTACAAAACTGTACACTGTGATGCTTCAGATTATCTTTTACTTTTACATCTGAAATCCTTACACGGCTTTAAATTCGGTCTTCTTCAACATATCATGTGTACACACCCAAACCAAGACATGAACTATTCCGCCATTCATTTACATTTTCAGGGGCTTCTCTTTGGAATTCTCTCCCTGTTAACATTCAAAACGCATCAAATGTCAAACAGTTCAAAAGTTTATATTTGAGGTGGTTCAGAAATTCTGCCACATAATTGTATTATGCAATGCTACACAGATTACAGAAAATATATAAATGTATACCAAAATGTGAATTCAATGTCATGACCGTAATCTTTATATCTGAGTTTGTACATGTATACCTGGCATTTGCTGCTCAATCACATTGTCATGTTCTATGGAAATGTATATTTCATACTTAATTGACTCTTGATTTGGTATTGAGACCCAAATACTCATTTATAGTGCACGTTTAAGCCTACTTCATCCAACTTGTAACTAATACATGCATACATTCATTTACTGGAGCATTTTCATTCCGGTTTATCAACTTTTTAGAACTTTTGGGTAGTTTATTATGCTTTTAAATTTCAATTAGGTATGTTATATTTGTTGAAACTTTGATACTTCTGATTTCTTTTCATATCAACTACTATAGAGTTATACTGTAGATATAACTTGTTTTGGTAAAACTTCCAGATCTTGGGTCACTCTTCTTAACGTTTTAATAACTTCTTGTGTATTTTTGATGCAATTGTTATTGTTGAGGGCCTCACGTCAGATTAACTTTATTGTTAAGTATGTTCCCTCTCGAAATAAAGTCTCTATATATATGATAAGCTACGAATTTGCCATCGCATTCTTCAGACACTGGTTTCCCATGACAATTTAAGAACATTGGACTTGCACAGATTGGTTGAGGTTTATTTTTTTATCTATAGACACGTGTTGAATATGATGGTAAACCTTGAGTGATGCATGTTGTCTGGAACTTTGGACACTGCGTAGAAGGTGATTCATCATTTGTCAAAAGAAATCCATAGCATAGCATGACAAGTGTCGCTTATATTTCCTCCTTTACCCAACAACTCAGGTGTCTGGGTGGAAAACAGCTTCCAAAGGGGCTGTTTATTTAAATGCATTTCAAGTTTATCTTCATAGTGTAGTTATGACAGGTTAAAAAACAATGACATCATAAATCACGATTGTTTACAGAGGCTCGAGTACCCAATGTCGTTATTTTTTTAAACACAATTTATAATCACTTTTGTTAACCATAATTAATTACAGTATGTTGTGACAAGTTTCTTAGTGTCAGCTTTTTATGTCCCTTTCTACAACAAGAGAGTTAATGAACCCGCTATGAAACTTCATGTGTACGCGTGTTTAGATGTGTATGTATCTAAACTTAACAAACAGATACTTGCTATGTATATCATTCCGCCTGTCTTAGTGGCACCAATTAAAACGCGACAGTCAACGACTCTTTTCAGAAATTCTGACTTTTTCTTCTGTTAAGATTGTTTGTATTCTATTTCATATTTGGACAGGTTTTACCCGGGTTATATTGGGTTTTATGAGTCCGAGGCTATGGTTTTTCCGAGTTTCTGAGTTTTCATCATAAGCTTGTCCTGTGTTACGGACGTAAGCTGACGGCGGATAAGGTATATACCTACATCGTTACAACTGTTACTGTTTTCTTATTACTTGTCATTAAGCATAGTGCGCGTGAGCGAGCTCGTGCGTGTGTGTGTTTGTATATGACTTGTGTGTGTTTCTTAGAACTTAGTAAAGCACAGTTCCTAGCTCAGTTTGCAGCAGGAACCAATCAAAATCCAGGCCTACATAACAAAAACAAAAACAAATAAGTAAAACTCTATATCTTTATTTGTTGTTTTTTTCGATAGCCTTTTTTAACATTTTTTCTTTCGAATTTTCAATTTTCAACATCAATATCTTAACACAGCATTTATAAACAAAATGTTGTCTAAATTAAAATAAAGGTGTACAACTGGCCTGTTTATATTATATACCATAAGCTCCTGACAACATATGCTATACTCTCTTTTCTTTTTTGTTTTAGATATTTTATGATTAAAGACGATTGTCGTATAAAACTTGTCATATGTGATTAGCGAAACGATATAACACATTTAATGATATACACATAAATAATAAATAATACGTGTAAGAAACAGTAAATGAATATAATACTGTGTACCTTGTTTTGTCTGCCAAATGGAAGACATGTAGCACAGCACACGACACATATTGGTACAATCTGACTAACCACACATAAATGTACATATAAATACTGAGGAAGTGTACTTCCTTAATAGAAAACTTCACATAACGCAGGCACTGAGTTGATTGGAGACAACGCCTGTGTCCGAAATTGCAGTTTTTATATTGAAATGAATAGTCCACCTCTTATCTTCTAGTCAACATCAACGAACTAACAAAATGTCAAAAACAACACACACAATTTCCTCAAACTATATGGCACAACCGTTTATATAACAATCCGATAAGTATTCTAAATTGAATTTAGTTATGCATGTGGTATCATGTGACAAGTGTTTAAATTTAAGTTCTGGAATTACGTCTCATTGTTCATTCCAAATACTTAGTGTATTTTACACCGACCAGTCATGATTCGACGAGTGAATACATCGTTCTGTATATAGTCTGTATACTGTAAATCTTTAAAGTCTTTGCTTTCTAAACAGTATCTTAACTATCACTCTAAATGCTTATTTTGTTCTGTTCTTGTCGGTTCTGTTTACTTTAAAGCACATCCTAAGTTATGCAACAAGAAGTTTCACATCCAATGTCTCATCATCTTGGAAAACAGCGTCATGAAAATGCAACCTTGCTTTGTCGAACGAGTCTTTTAGTGTACTACCTCCATCTAAAGAAATGAGTTTCTTCTTTAAATAGCTTTTCGATTCTAGTCTTGTATTAGCCATTTTATGTTTCCGTTCACTTAGGATGATACGTAATGTGAAAAGTAACAAACTTGTGGCGTGGAAAATAATATCCAGTAAAATAAACTGATTTGTTGTGTCGCTGATGATGGTGCTGATGGGACTGTCGTGAAAGTGTGTCCAGATTCGACTAATCCCTCGTGCTGTAACAGACACACCTAAAATAGAAAAAAAACATGTATTAGATAACGGTTCAAATGTGACCTGATACGCAGACGTTTAATATATATACATCGTAGATATAGTTTACACATTTAATCTGAACATTTTATACAGGATAGACATATTGCATTATTATATAAATCATAGTATGCATAATGGAAGATATTTTAAACTAGGCCTATATGTATTGTTATAACTGGTAGAGTATCTAGAGATAGAAATCAACAATTAACTATACTTAATGCCGTTCGATGAAGGCTTAGCTACTCACCATGTCATTTGATTTCAATTTGGTCTACACATATTTACAAATTTACTCGACAAACTGTGGGTAACACATGTGGTTTTAAATGCAAATGCTAATTTTTGATACCATGGCCATTATACAAAAACAGTGTTAACCGCTTTACAGTAAAGCATAAAACACCATACCACTCATTTTTTTCTCTCTATTTATCAAACTTTTCATAAAATTGTATATCATGAAGAAAATGCGTATATAAGAAAAATACTTTTCTATCATCAGCATGTAGTCTTAATATATTATATAGAAAAGGGTTAACTGTTATATATGTTGTGTATATTGTACTATAAATGTTTGAAATATTTGTACAAAAGAGAAATAAAAAATAAATAAAAAAAACATGTATCCTTCAAGTGTTTACTTTGCTATAAATCCACATTAAATCCATTTTCACACTTAAAAACACCTATGTTCCTGTTTTACATCAGAACTCGATTTTTCGTGACCGCACAGCTCTATACCACGTGTTCTACAGCATATAGACACAGACAATAATCAAACTTACAGGCCATAAACTGAACCACCAGAGAACAGTACACCCATATTTGCCCTCGATGTTTAGAACCTTGGCCGGACCAGGCCATCGTAGGAACCACTATTGCAATCACAGATAAGACAACCGTCAACGCCATTGTGAAAAACCCTGAAAGAAACATTTTGTTAAGTTATGTGCTTTTCAAAATTGATTACAGATATAAATATATGTACAAATACAGTGTATATAGCGTAAGTACAGATGTATCGATCTATAAATGCTAGAAACAAAATCATCGTTATCAAAATGTTTAGATATATTTTCATTAACGACAAATGAAAAAGACGTGAGTATTTAATTTTAACTGAGAACTGATGAACGCTTTCAAAATATACAGGTGCATGTATATAATTTATATTCTCTCCCACACAAGAAAAACGAGTCATGAGAAAAATCCATTTAATTGCGTCTGCATGTTATGTTAGCTAAATTGAGTCATTCGGCTATATTAAAACTGCTTGTATTAGTTGTAAGATATTAATTAATGTATCATCGACAGTTTAGACGAAATCAACATACCCATACTGTCCGCTGATTCCTGAGTTGAAATCTGGAAATAATCTCTCATCAACAATTCTATGATAGTAGACATTGTTCCTAGGAATTGCAGCAACAAACTTACTGCCAGCAACATGTTGTGAATCCTTTTAGATTGCCAGTGTTATAGTTTGTCAATATTCCACGTTCAGTTGCAAACGACACTTTTGAAGAATCCTGTTTATTGTACCTGAGTTTTGATAAATCCACAAAAACGCACTTATATTCAATTCTTCAAAATATGCACAACTAATAATATTCAACGTTAGTGTTCGCTTTTATATTTAAAACCAAAGTCGGAATAACCGGCTGTTATATCAGAAATAGCTATAAATAGATGATACTGAGCTATATTCAGTTCGGTTTCCCAACTTAGAGGACTGCATTTATTGAACAAAGCGCCGCATGCATTGGACAGATTAACAGGTAAACCAAAATAAAGGGTAGCTAAATTCAGATATGACGGTGATGTTGGCGTGGCAGGTATTTGCGTATATATACATGTTTCAATGCTATCTTATCATCTCAATCTTTTCTTAAAATTGTAAAGCTATTTTCCAAAAACACTCCCAAGGCTGCCAAGTTTGGAAACCTGTTTTAAGGTAAAATGAAATCGTGTCTCGTAGTAAATCCAGAATGCTAACATCGTTCTTGAGTGTACGTACGTTGTATAGGTATTCTAAGATAGTTAAAGAGAATCATACTGTTTCTTTAAACAAATTTAACTGCGTACCGCTTTTGAAGTTGACTTACTAGATCTCGTTTTGGAATAACTGAATATAGACCAGTCGTATATACAAGTTAAGTGGTAAATACCTATATTCGTAGATGGTCGTACACACCAGTATAACTGACCTTGGAGTATTAAGAACTATCTAGCATGTGTTAGATTTCACCTGGTATACGTATAAACATATATAGATCTTATATACATTTTAAAATCAATAATAATAATATTAAAAACATAATATATATAGATAGTAAGATATTACATTTGTATGTTTGAGAGATACAGTACACACTTTTAAAGGAGTGGGGCTGATACTAATGATGTAACTGATCTAATAATTATTCTATTTTTGATATTTTGTACTCTGTTTACTCATGTATCATTGCTTTGTAAATGATTTGAGTTAATAAATGTTGTTGTTGTTGTTGTTGTTGTTGTTGTTGCTGCTGTTGTTGTTGTTGTTGTTGTTGTTGTTGTTGTTGTTGTAACGATTACACATGAGAAATGTAATTTTAAACCATTTGTTATATATGTATACATGTATATGTGAAACTCAAAATAGTTACTGCCTTGTGGATAGCTACGTAATATATTTAGTTAGTGTACATTTTTAAATTTCTTCATGATATAAGATGCCAAAGGGCGCGAGCGCAGCGAGAGCCCGCGTGTCTTACTGGTGAAGAAACTGAAAAAGAAATCTTCCATAATTTAGAACCCAGGCTAGTTGTCTTCGTGATATAGACGTTTAAAATGAAACAAAAAATGGCGAAACCATAGATTGGACACTCAATATGTATATGTCTGTATCTGAGGAGGATGACAGCTTATCAAACTAATCAAACTGCCATAAAGCAAACCCATCCCCCTCCCCTCCATCCCCCTCCATTCCCCTAGATCGGAAGAGCACACGTCTGAACTCCAGTCACGATCAGA
>ENA-OREC01001127-OREC01001127.1-marine-metagenome-genome-assembly--contig:-NODE-1127-length-12834-cov-13.259622_pt1 | contig 12834 bp, 6 predicted proteins | sample MGYA00248626_ERZ508543 | MGnify/ENA primary metagenome ERZ508543 (study PRJEB26211, sample SAMN05518279) | marine metagenome | isolation source: Puget Sound, Washington, USA | host: Bankia setacea... | reverse complement strand
GTGACCAACCTCGCTAATTATTCAATCCTGCTACTATGCACGTGACCAACTTCACTAATTATTCAATCCTGCTACTATGCACGGGACCAACCTCGCTAAATATTCAATCCTGCTACTATGCACGTGACCAACTTCACTAATTATTCAATCCTGCTACTATGCATGTGACCAACTTCACTAATTATTCAATCCTGCTACTATGCAGGTGACCAACCTCGCTAATTATTCAATCCTGCTACTATGCACGTGACCAACTTCACTAATTATTCAATCCTGCTACTATGCACGTGACCAACCTCGCTAATTATTCAATCCTGCTACTATGCATGTGACCAACTTCACCAATTATTCAATCCTGCTACTATGCACGTGACCAACTTCACTAATTATTCAATCCTGCTACTATGTGGATGTGACCAACTTCACTAATTATTCAATCCTGCTACTATGCATTCTGATATATTTAGTTTAGGTAATTTGTAGCCATGTTAGTTACATTTGATTAATTATGAAGATGTCCGTAATTTTCTTGTACACAAATCAAATACTTGTTTGAGTTTTGTTTATTGTATTTAACTGCATATACCAAAACACCATAATGCATTAAAAACAAATCTTTGGTTTCGGACATCAATCTGTGCTGTCTAATTTTAAAGGGGCAATGTATAATTTGGGAATGAAAACAAACTCATTTATATCTACGATCAGGTAATGAAAGGTTGTAAGAAATATAGTTTAAAGATGAGTTACAACCTTTCATTACTGGGAGGTTGATATACATGTACGTATTTTGCAGTAATGTTGACTTGTGAATGTGATATTTTACGATGAAAATAATGTTTATTTTGAGGTCCAAAATATTGACCTTGACCTTGAATCAGTTGTACAAACTTCAAATAAATTTCATACTGTTAAACATTTATTTGTATTCACAGGTTAGCAGTGGATGCAGGATCAACATACTACCAGTACATAGTATTATGTCTTATAGGTTCTGTAGGAGTCTCAGCTTGTACGATATGCAGCAGTTAGTTGAAGTGATTGCATGCTTATGCAGTAAATACTGTCAAACTACTTCCTTCCAAGCTTCTTTATCAACATTCTACTATACCCTGTTGACTGTAACAATCTATTTTATGTTAAGAGTGGAGCATGTTAAGTGACCGGTTCATTTCCAAAGCAGAGACTCCTACAGAGCATGGAAGACTTGATTTTGATGTGGAATTACAAGACCTACTTAGTGACTGTATACATCTTACATGTATTACAGTAGTTGTTGTGTTAGGTGGAACATACAATAAAATACATGTACTTACAATCAGCAGCTAATGTAGAGGTGAGAAGTGAAAACAACAGCAGGACATATCCTGCACACATCTCTGGACAAGACTTCATTTTACATCACTGTAAATGCTCTTCATGGAACATACGCAATAAGAGAAATTTGGTTTCTGAAATGAAATGAAACAATGCTGTGTTACAAGTGCTGTCATGTTGAAATACTGCCCTAAATATGCTAATAAATGATTTGTTATGCCAGCATATGACTAGGTATAGACTTCAACCTTAAATAAATTGTAGCAATATACATGTAGACTGTATGAATATATATATATATATATATATGTCACACTTGTGTATAAGACGCACCCCCAAAATTGGTGAAAAACTTTGGGAAAAAGCCCTAATAGCATGTATAAGACACACCCCCAAAGCTAAAATAATGCAGTCCTATTTGACGCGAACCCCATTATAACACAGTCACCACGTGGCCCCCAAATATTTTTCCAGTATACAATATGAGTGAAAATGTCAGCAGTCGATCGATAAACTTGAACATACCGCTATATATAATACACAATGCAAACTGTGAAAATTGTACTCCCTGTGTATATCCTGGCCAAGTTTGACACCAGTTAATCTTCCTTGGGGTGGTGTCAATAGATTACTTGATATGCAAGGCTTACGTAATAGGGGATCATGTGTAATTAAAAGAGCAACTCGTGCTTGTCGCATGTTTAACACTTTACATGTACCTTACTTCAGTTAATACCATATTTTGGACTTGGTTAATAATTTGCCTAATTCGCCACCTTCATGAAAACGCGCAAAATAAACACATAAAAAATTCCCTCAGTCGAAAATTACCCCAGGTAATGGAAACACAACACATACCAGTATGTTTAATATGTTTGTATCTAACATTACTTAGTTGTAACCGATGTAGGTTGCATACAATACAACACTCTTGTAAGTCAGATCATACAGGGCTTCAAGAACTGGGGGCATGAAGCCCGGGCCTGTCAAAATAATTCAGAAACCATGCTATGTTGTTCAAACAATTAGTTTATCAAAATCAGGGCAATTAAGGTCTGAGGTAATCTTGCTGATGGGTGATAACGAGATGGCCTTACTCTTGATAGAATGGGTGTATAGAGTTAAAGAATGCACACCTGCTCGCTCTTTAATTTAATTAATGCATCATACTCATAGAGCATAAAATGAAGTAGATTGTTTACATTTGATTCTCCCCATGGTCAACTCAACATTTCTTCTTGGATATTCACACATTCATACTTGGCTGTACAAATTTTAGGACATCAAATGTTGACAATCATGAAACATCTAAATCCCACGCTTTCATAGTTGGGAAACAGAAGTCTGATGAAGAAAATATCAACTCAGAAGCTGGTAGGGCCCTTGACAAACTTAAGTCGGCAGAAAGGAGCAGATTGTTGCATCTACTTAGCAATGCACATACCATTGCGAAGAAAGATGTTTTACTTTGTTTTTGTTCCATCTGTTTTGGTCTGACAGATTTTCTTTCGGTCTGACAGATTTTGGTGTCTTGTCAGACCCAATGTCTGACACTTTTTGTAACTTTCGGGAAGTCTGAGATAGGCATTTCAGTTTCAACACCTTTACAATTTCACTTTTTGTAACAGATCACAACTGTTGACTTCTTTCACATACATACAATATAGCCTTCAGTGCTGCTAAATGCAATGTGGTGTGTTGTCAACATTTTTAACTTAAAAATTAACAGACTCAGTAACATATTGGTGTTTCATGGGTAGCTAGAATAGCACTATCCTGAATAGTAAATCTTAATTATATGTTATGACAGCATATTCCACCACTCTATAATCTATACTGTAACTTGTTTATAATACTTAGGGACCTACAAGATTTCGTAAAATACCTAATTGATGACCTAATCTGTGTTTACAAAGGAAAATAATGTCACATGTCTTAGTTGGGTGTTTTAACGTTTATTGTGTCAGAGTTAACACAGTTTAATGTTACTTGGAGTAACACCAGTGTGAACATATTCGACTTTTACTCTTCGTTTGGTCGGTACCTACAACGTTTGTATCTTATGATATACCATGTAATTGACAAATATTCCCTGAAACAATGAATACACACACTTTGAAACAATACCGTACTGAATTGCCAACTTATTTAAATCCATGCTGATTTCGCTACATATACTGTATTAACAGTTGATCTCATCCTCATCTTAACTTGGCGGCATTAGCGTGAGGAAAAAACATGGCATTAACAGCCAGCGTTACCTGTATAAATTATTACTATTGTGGGTCGCCATTACGCTTCCGTTTTGAACGCCATGACAGTTTTTCTCACGTAATCTATTTATAGATATTTACCTGTACACAGGTAACAATCTAGTTCATAAAGTTTATTCAAGGGTGTTTCGAATCATGGCGCAAGTTTGAGATAAAAGAGATAATGTGTGTTTGAACAATCTCAAATAATCAATAACAATATCGTTGTTAGATTTTAGGCAAACTTTTCACTAGAAGAAAATAACAGAAACCATACTGCACTACACTTTTTTATGAGATCTATGTTTGTATGAGTTGTTTCCCTTGTTCCAGGTGTGACACGAACATAATCGATTTCTGAGTCATTATAACATATACGCTAATAAGACAACCCATTATCGGTCACGTAGGTGATCTTTTTGACGGAACGTCATTTTGAAGCGATTATGTTGAGCTTAATATTTACCTGAAAAACACTTTACAAATGTATATGAACTCTAGACGATCTACCCACAAATGATAACCAAACACAAATGTATTGTGACAACCCGTCTTTTTAACAGCTGTGAACAGTGTTATGTATACAGTGTTACAATACACTCAGCTCTAATTAAAAGTTGGACGTTTGTTGTCGTGGTTTTGACTTTAAGTGCCGGTATAGTAAGTTATCACTTCAGATACCGGACCTTGTTCATAATCTCGAAAGCGCATCACATTAATTTTGCAACACTCTAAAAAAAGTCTTCAATCTACCTATTGATTGGCGTGTATCCAACGAACACATCATTGGTTATATACATCGTTATTGTGCAATATTTCATATAACGTGTCAATTAATTATTCAACATGAACCACTGGATGACATGTTCCTAGACAACACCATGTAGTACTGCAAACATGCTGAGCTACCTGACACCATACCGGAGTGTGTTTGTAAACAAGGCTTTCTATATATCAAAATAACCGGCTAGGTTTGTAGTTTACGAAAATGCATGTTACAGTTGCGAAAGAAGTGGTACAACAAGTTGACTATAACTGCCGATATAAGAACAAACTACATTCTTTTCAGTTAATTTAGTGATATAACCAACAACTTACTACCAATAGTCTTCTTTACATTGGACATAAACTTACAATATATGAAATTATGCTAGCATCAACTACTTTTTTATGAGTGGCGCGGATATTTTGTAGCTTACATGAAACTGTTCTTAATTATTCATTATTTGGAAATAACCGAACTAACCGGACTTTTAACACAATAGATACACATCACGTAGAGAACAGTCAGGGACGTAGCTAGGGAGAAATCAATGTGCAGACACCAATGGTCAGGGGTCAGGGGCATGACCCTCGGACAAAATTGGCATCCTATATCGCCAGAGCTGCATTTTGGGACATTTTAAGGTATATTTTGAAGGAAACAATTATATATTTTGCAGCGTTTGCCAAGGTGAAAAAAGTTCTTTTTAGTTTTTAGGTGTTCTCCCAGTTCCCATTTTTGGAACTGCCAAACGAGTACGCCCAGGGGTATCAAGACGATATGACCCAAACCAGTATGGTCCATGACCGTTATGAAGATATTGCCCACGTATAAATAATATCATGGAGCATTTGTCCAACATAGTTAGTCACTTGCCATTATTAAATAGAATAATTGCTGTTTGTTAAGCACCTAATCAGCCTCTAAAGTCGCCTTTCGTTGTTGACAGTAATATTAAATAGGTTAATATTTTATTTTGTTTCTTTAAATAACTTTAGTTTTTCACCTAGATTTTAGTAACGATGCACTGCTTATTGGGGCTACAACTTACCCATTGACTCCACAACTTACTCATTGGCACCACAAACGTCAACAAGTCGAGTCCAGTTCATCAGAACGTGGAAATACGTTATTTAAATGTGTACGTTGGCAACCTCGTGTCACTATAAAGCTAAACATGTGCGGCTGACATGGTAAACTATAGAGAACGATGCCTCTTTTCATAGAAATCAAGATTTCCGCGAAGTCAACAATAAGCTTGAGAAAGTTATGCAAGTTCTAGACAATCATAGTTTGATTTTTGTTCAGAACTTTTACATTTAACGAAAGTCACAACCATTCCTATGTGACACTACATTCCCCGATTTTTGAACTGTACGTGTATACACCACTGAAAAGGGAAAAACAATAAACCAAACTTACCGTTTACGTCCATTTTGTACTCATTGGCACAATAACGGAAGACGCGTTGGAGCATTTTCAGCGCATAACACAATGCTGTGGCTCCAGTGAGACGCAGGCGTGAAGCAAAGAGGAACCAAAACAAATTAACAACCACACTGAAATGATAATATCTAACGGTCAAGGCCCACCCACCCTCACCGCCTTCATTGTTTAAACTATATATTAGATGTATTATATTTGTTCACAAAACACATGTCATAATTTAATACTGCCTATAATTCTATACTACGAGTATACACAACAGTGTGTCTCAGAGGCGATGGGCAGGGCTTGCATTCATATATATATATTGAATTAATTGCAAATTCTTCGAGGAGCTGACTTTTCGGTACTGTTAATCTGCATGTATATATCTGAGCAATAGACAAATAACAAGGGGAGATGTGAACACCGACACTTCAATCACTTTTACTTCCTACCAATAAACAGTGCTAACTCGTTCGTGTCAGTCAATAGGATTAATTAATGATTCAAATGTATACATGATATTTATTCAAGTTACTGCAGACATTGTTTTTATAAAGTTCGCTGTCATGGAACCTATACGATGTGTTGAATAGTGTTAGATCGTGTAGTTCATCACCGTTTTCACTTAGGTTGTACAAAAAGCAGTTTCTATTGATGAAATCTTGTCTAAATCAGCATATTCCTTCATCAGTCAGAACACTTTTTGAAGTTAATATAAGATAAAAACAAACACCATTTATTACATCAACATATTTCAGTGAGTTTAACGAGTTCGTACATATTTGTTTCCAAAAGGGTATCTAAAAAGTTACAATTGTTAGACATGTATAAGAAGGTGTCATCTGTCTCTCAACAATGCGTAAACGTTTCATTACTATAGCAACGTCATAAAGCGTTACTTTCTTGGCATTTGACGTTATATATCCAGTGGTCTGATATATATTGGCTACGTTAATATTCAAACAAGAAAACTCCCTTTTTTGTTGATAACTAAGCAAATGTTGTTGGACAGAATGTCGTACATTTGGTAACCACTGTGTGTTTTACTTTGCGGATCTATTTACAGTGGTAGCATCAGGAAATAGTTGGAGGTCTAAAGTAAAGATATTGCAACATAATGACGGAGTTTTGTACATTAACGAGACAAACCTTATGACAACGAAAGTCAAAATACCCGACTTCGCAAAACAATTGGAGCTAGACGTTGAGGAATACTTTTCTAGAAATTCAACAGATGGTGTTCTCATACTTCTAAACACGCCTCGAATGAAGGTTGGAATGAATCTTTGCTTGGAAGAAGAAGTTCAAGAACCAATAGTTAAACAAAATATAACAGTAAGTACGTAATCAGGGGCCTATACTTTTGTGTTAGGGTTGGGGCGTGTGGTAGGGCTGCTCCACAGGAACATTTGAACAAAAAAACAGGGTTGATAAATGGTGCATTCTGACCCCAGTTGAAATTTTGAAAACAAGGACAGATAAATGGTGCCTGGTGCCCGCAAGTGATATTTGAGTTATGCCCCTAATCCATTCTACATCATTCTAACACGGTGTATCCATCATTGCTTTTCTTTCGTGTATTTCAAATATCCACCCAGCTTTAAACCGTCCACTGTCAAACCACACTGTCAATTATTGTATTTGCGACCAATAGCTATGTACTTGTAAAAAGTTAGTACAAAACCACGTGTAGTTAAACATTACCATTCTTCCATAGTTACACGCGTGTCTGTTGTTTTCGCACGGAATTGAATTCAGGCCCAACCAGTAATCATGTACATCCATTCGAAATAGAGAATGTTTTGTTGCTTTTATTTGTCTTTTCAAACATACATTATTGCTAAAAATCTCTACGGACAATACGTACACATGATTCTACAATGTATATCATTAAGGTAGTACAATTCAATGCCATTTTGCTCCGACTGTTGCTTACTGTTATGTTTAGATCACTATGCTGAGTATGATCTGTAGGAAGTGAGCGTGTGTCCGATACAAACATAGTTGTAAGTTCCTGGTAGTTAATGTACGAATGTTTTACACTCGGTTTACATCTTACTACAGGGACTATTCTACACGTACACGGTACCCTGGGTGGTCAACTTTGACGGGAGTGCAGACCCAGAGGCAGACTATCTTACTGTACAACACGATATGATACCACAAATGAACACGACGAACCATCGAGAGACATTCTATCGTTTGACACGTGTACGCACAATGAGCACAGGTTCTGTTTGGGAACACAACACACACACACACACACACTTATTCTACGTTCAAACAACACCAAGTATGATCAAAACGTGTGTTCATATTTCAATACTGTTGGGTGTATTTGAGTGCTAGGGTAATTCTTCTTTATATTAAAATAAAGTTTAACTCTTTTTTTAATAAATATGATTTACAAAGCGTCTCACACAAATATACTTTTCTTTCCTATTGCCTAGGTATTGATGTTCGACGAGTATAATGCTTTCATTGTGTCTTACTCAGATGAATGCGATTATAGATGATTTTTTTAAATATAATATTTGAATATATGTATGTTTATATTTGTATCTCTGTTAATTGGTTGCACACGTGTTTTGTGACTATGCTTCATGATGGTCACTGTTATATAAACTGTTGAACCCGGTTTCCATCCAAAGTGTAAGTTATGTAAATACATTGTATTGCGCCGGCAAATTGCCGTTGTCACGGACCTGCGCCGTTTGTTGCTATTCCTCCCGGTGACCCCCGGTTGTGTTAAACAGTTTAAAACATTCGGGACAATCTCCCGGATCGAGCCGGTTCAACTTGGTTCATTACGGATCATCCCGATTTACTACGGTGCCGTCGTAGGCTTTAAATATGTCTGTTCAAAAGTTATTTTGTGATATTAGAGACATTAGGCACTACGGTAATTATCTCGGTTGCCATTCAAGCGTGCATATGTTTAACACTTGCTCTGTTTATCCTGTTTGTGTAGTACCCGTCAATCGGCTCAAATTAACTGAAACTCCGGCGATGAATGAACTCGCTTATATATGTACGCAAACTTCACTTTAAGAACAATACAATAAAAGAGCGCATTGCAATAACATCATGTTCATAGAATCTAATATAAAGCACGACCAGATTAAATGATGTATATATGAATTTTATTTTAGACCATCTTTACAAGGCCCCATCGCCTGCAGGTGTCAACAACAATACATACCACATTAAAAGACAAGTTTTAACCCAACCGAGCCTTATAGTGGTATCAAACCTCCGCTCGGGTTTACTTTCTCTATGACTGACCACACATAACAATTGCAAGATGACTCATTGTTCACTCATGACTCAGTAAATATCAATATTAATATTTTCATTTACCAATCACATTGACTCTTAACTTTAGCGGAGACAGAAACATATTTACGTTATGAATTAGCATACTTCAATTCAAAGTTAGTACCCTTGTAAAGAAAATCCCCGATTATCAAGATTTCGGTACATTTGAAGTTTAGGGGTATCTGATTAAATAATTGTTACACGTTTGTTGTTCTAAGGGTAAGTAAGGTTTAATGGGGACATTTTTTCCTTTTATTATTTCATGTAATTTGTATCTGATATACAAACTGTTTTTCTAGTCTGACTCACAGTGCTTTGTAAACAATGATAAATTCCTTAAATCACGGTTAGTTTAAATTGTTAATCACCAGTAACTAATAGTGATATTGTTTCACCTGGTAGACTCTGTATTGTGTGTAGTTTTGAATTAATGCAAGTAGTTATGAATTCGTATACATAATAATGAATTAGTGTATAGTACATTCTAAAGAGTTATTGTACGTAGTTATGAATTCGTATACGTAATAATGAATTAGTGTATAGTACGTTCTAAAGAGTTATTGTGCGTAGTTATGAATTCGTATACATAATAATGAATTAGTGTATAGTACGTTCTAAAGAGTTATTGTACGTAGTTATGAATTCGTATACGTAAGTATGAGTTGTTGGACTGAAAACAATCTCATTTTGTTTGGTTATGCCGTACTTATTTATTATTCATGTTATAATCTCATTTTTTGAAAACGGATAAAAGCGGTTTATGTTCTTCCACATTTTGATTGATTTGAACTTATATTCCTGAATATAAATGAAACAAGATTCTTCTGTAAACATTTAAAACTTCTATTTTTGAGATATTTCAAACAGTCTTTACAATAGATCTAGTTCTCTAGTAGTTTACATACACCACTAATGCATGTGCGCTCTTACAGTAGGCTACGTGTAACTAAACTGTTTGTTTACTCGGTTATAGATGGAATTACCTGTTTACACTCTAGAAGTTATATTGTCAAATTTTAACATTTTATATAATATTATGTGTGCCATAAACATGGGTTAGTTATACCTTTGTTATGTTGTTTTAAATGTTTTCTGTTTCGTAATTGTGTTTTGTTTTATTGATGTCCTTCCGGTAGATTGAAACGTTGTTTAGTAAGCTTCCTCTTTAAATAAAGTCTTATTAATACAGTTATAGTTATCATCATTATTATCATACATTACAAATTAATTAATATCCGAAATAAATAGTTTAAGCAGTTAGCATACATATATTATAATAAGTGGGTTTTATGAAGGTATCTGTGTTGAGTTTGAAAGAAAAAAACAACACAACCTTGGTTTTCCTACTTTAATTTGCCCTCAAGTACTAAAAGTCTGTTATGACTAATCCATTAAATATTATTTTGACGATTTTGGTTAGTTTAGTTTAAACATATGTTATTACCTTTATATACAACATTTAAAATACATCAACAGTTATATACAATACAGTTTTGTAATTAAGGGTTTGGCCACAAGTTCTGTTCAACTTAGTTACGGCCAGTCTCAAATAGCATTTACACACATTAAAACAAATCAATTTTTCAATTAGAAGCTATACAAATACCAAAATTATATTGGAAATAACATCATATTTAGTGGTTCGGTTTGGTTTAGATAAATTAAAGGTAAATAGTACTATGAACTAAAAAGAAACAATAATTAAGAATTAAGAATATAGTGTTTATATGTGTACATATTTATGACATATGTATGTGTTGGACAGAAGGACGATTTTGGTATATGATTACTCGAATAAAGATCGAATTTAGTTGTCTATATCTTCCACAAGGGCATCATTTCATTAGTGTGTTGTGGCTACGAAGTACAGATGAATATTTATATTTTTGATTTTGAGCGAAACCTTTAACAATCTGTCTATTGGTACAGAAGTCCTAGTTGACCAACACAAACCATTATGTACAACTGACCAACCAACCAGACAACACGAACTCACATACACAACAGAAAACAAAAACAAACACAGACAAATAAATCAAACTTAAAAAATGGTCATAGGTTATCTCTTACATAAAAGTAGAAATAGGAACACTATAAAACAATGCGTATACTAGTGAGTTTGTATGATTTGCTTATACACAAAGGTTGTTTACAAATGGTAAAATCAACAAACGAATTCTTTCAACTATTTATATTTTCAAACCACAAGGATGCATTTCATTCAATACCGTTTAAAGACCAAATCCACACACTATCTCGAGAGTCTATCTGTAATGCCTCGAGTTATTTATAGTTGACGGGCTGATGTTAAATTTCTTCTTCTTTATTTCTATTGTCACCCGTTCATAACAGGCGACCAGCTATAAGCTGCAGGAAAGTAAAATATTTATTTTGCCGTAGAGGTACGATTTCTCTTGCGCATGCGCATTGGATACATAACGCGACACTACAACTGGAAATGGGCGGTAACTCTATTGAAGCCTCTGTAAATTGTCATCTGTCAATCATTTGATCTATCGCAAATAGAAATTCTTTCCCTGGTATTGTACTATGGAGGGGCGTCTTCGCATCACGCATACACTTGTGGTTCCGATGCTAAATGCTTTAAAACCATTTCCTCCAAATTTCAAAATCAGTAGTGTCAAAGATTAGTATATCTAGAATTGCTCCACGGGTTACTACCTATACGTTCTGAAAACAATTGGAACCAAGTTGACTTATCACTTTTTAGTAGTTTGAACATTTCTTTGGTTCCACACAAACAAAGAAATAGAAAAGTATAAAAAGAATAGGGTTCACTTTTGAAACAGAAAGGAAACGATGCAACCCAGTTTGTTACAATTGTTCCAGGAACGGTTTAGAGCTCCCGTTGCCGGGGTTACCAAGTAAGTAGAATTAAACTTTTTTTAATAACGATAACTACTAATATATTATAATTATTGTACATCGTTATCTATTCATCCTATTGTACTTGAAAATCCACGTTGCATGTTTTATCGTTATTAATATTATACAATATATTCATCTAGTGCTTGAAATCATTGAATCCGTAATACAAACACAGTAAAACGTAACACTTATATCGACTTTATTTTACGAAACTTACTCCTATGAACATGTATGTAGATACAATTGACAAACATCAAGAATTTATATATATTTCGTAATGTTCAGTGTGACCTTCCAAAAACAGACACGGTTATGCTTCATTGGGTCCTTACTTAATTAACCATTGTTATACCAGCTTGTTCTTTTGTTATATACAATATAGTTTACCATACTATTACGCTGTTACAATTACAATAACAACAAAACCTTTTTTAGTCTTTGCTAGAAAATTGATAAAAAGCTAAACATTACGAATACAATACACAACTGATTGCTTGATCAAATTACATAATTTATACATGTACACTAATACCGTGCATGTATAACTGAACTCGAATTAATACGTACTATTAATGTAAATATTTTTGTATCTAATTTAATATAAGTATGTATATATTCCCTTCACTTAAAGTTAGTGTGTGTAAATCTATGCATGTGATATAGAAGAAAACAATTCCGGGAACGTGTAACTTATTATAATCTGTTTGAATACCGACATACATTGATCATTGTTTATTAAATTATTCAAATTGGACTTTTTCGCGATATAATTAATGATTGTATTTATGACTTATGACGAGATAGGTTCTCAGCCTCCGCGACAGCAGCAATTTTATCAAGATTTGGATATGTGCTTACATGGAT
>ENA-OREC01001126-OREC01001126.1-marine-metagenome-genome-assembly--contig:-NODE-1126-length-12834-cov-14.707063_pt1 | contig 12834 bp, 7 predicted proteins | sample MGYA00248626_ERZ508543 | MGnify/ENA primary metagenome ERZ508543 (study PRJEB26211, sample SAMN05518279) | marine metagenome | isolation source: Puget Sound, Washington, USA | host: Bankia setacea... | reverse complement strand
CACCAACTACACCATAGCAACACCAACTACACCACAGCAACACCAACTACACCATAGCAACATCAACTACACCATAGCAACACCAACTACACCACAGCAACACCAACTACACCATAGCAACATCAACTACACCATAGTAACACCAACTACACCATAGTAACACCAACTACATCATAGCAACACCAACTACACCATAGCAACACCAACTACACCATAGCAATACCAACTACACCACAGTAACACCAACTACACCATAGCAATACCAACTACACCACAGCAACACCAACTACACCATGCCAACATCAACTACACCATAGTAACACCAACTACACCATAGCAATACCAACTACACCACAGCAACACCAACTACACCATGGCAATACCAACTACACCATAGCAACACCAACTACACCATAGCAATACCAACTACACCATAGCAACACCAACTACACCATAGCAACATCAACTACACCATAGTAACACCAACTACACCATAGTAACACCAACTACATCATAGCAACACCAACTACACCACAGCAACACCAACTACACCATGGCAACATCAACTACACCATAGTAACACCAACTACACCATAGCTATACCAACTACACCATGGCAACACCAACTACACCATAGTAACACCAACTACATCATAGCAACACCAACTACACCATAGCAATACCAACTACACCATGGCAACATCAACTACACCATAGTAACACCAACTACACCATAGCAATACCAACTACACCATAGCAACACCAACTACACCATAGCAATACCAAACTACACCATAACAATACCAAGTACAACATAGCAACACCAACTACACCATATCAACACCAACTACACCATAGCAACACCAACTACCCAAACCCGATTCGTTTTATATGTAGTTGTAACGCATTAACAAACGCAACTAGAATAGAAAGAGACGGACGTGTATGTTTTAGATTTCATACGTGGATGACAGAACGAATGAACAAATAGTGTACAGACAGACAGTGCTGATTGTCGACCTTGGAAGTGAACAATATCCAGGCTTTCAAGCGGGCCCTTCTTTTCCTACTTTTCCCTGCTTGTTGGTTAGGCTCCTACTTTTCCCTACTTTTTCTTGAAAAAGTCCTACTATCTCTACTTTTTTTTGTAAAAATAGTTGGAGAAATAATAGAAATATTTTAACGGATTGAGCTTTGATAGACATAATCTAAATCTTGATTTTAATAAGAAGCCATTTCTAGTATTTTTGTAGGATTAGTTTGATGCAGTAGATCCCCAGTGCTGCTAAGAGGGGTTCTCTGGTGACAGGGGTGAAAGTGTTCTGGTTTATATGACGGAATTCCGGTATTTGTAAGTCCTCAGGGGTCATTTGTCAGTGATCAGCACCGTTCCAAAGTCGTTTTACTGGAATACTTGGTTAACGATGGACACGTGCATTAAAATAAGAACTTTTATTATGAACATTTAAGAGGCCCGACCAAAGAGTTTCAGAGTCATGAACCTTTTTTAAAATTCTTACAAATCCATAATAGAGAAAGGTTGTGTCGAAAACCTCGTTCACAGTGTTCAAGTAATCCCAATGAGACTTGCTACATTTAATCCCTATGAAGAGTAGATGTTCACCATATACATGTTTGAGGCCTGACATAAGAGTTCCAAAGTTATGCCCCTTTTTTAAATTCAAACATTTCCATAATAGAGAAAGTTTGGGTATGAAACTTCTTCCATAGTTTTTAAATCATCCCAATGAAACTTGCTACATTCAATCCCCATGAAGAGTCAATGTGTATCACATACTTTGTGTGAGGCTTGGCACATAGGTTCCAAAGTTATGTTCCTTTTTTCAAAACTCTTATATGTACATATAGGGAAGGTGTTTCAAGTAAACAACATGATTTTCTTTATGTTTTGGCTTATCGTTTATGACAAAGCGAGAACAGAGGGTATATTTATCACAATGAATGATAGCTCCCTCTTCTTTTTTTGGACATCCAAACCAATTTTTCAAAACAGTAATTTGCAATATACAACAAGCTTTTGAGCTGTTTGGAAGTGGAGCATGAGTCTTCTAAAACAGCTTAAATGCATGAGCTTCCGGGGGCCTTCGGTCACCTGGTCCCCTTTGCCCTGGACCCACCGTAGACCTTGCAGCCCCCTGGCCCCCAACACATTTTTCAGGTTTTAAAGTTCGGGCAACTTTCAGCCCTGTATGATGTGAATAAGTGGTGCATGTTGATAAGTCAGAGACACCCATATCAAGTTCATCTCCTCATCCTGTGACTGAAGCCCTCTTGAAGCACTGGTTTCTAAGCAAAGATAACTACATCTACATCATAGTTGATGAAAAGGTTTAGTAGTTTATTTGCAAATTTTTTTTAAAGAGCCCTACTATCCCTACTTTTTCAATAAAATATCATAATTCTAACCCCACATTTTTGTTATTGGTCACTTGAAACCCTGAATATCCTCCATGTAAATAGTTTTACGCACACATGGTAAAAGGGAGTTTAATGGTATTACTTCAAGCCGGTGATTATTACACGAGTAGTTGTCTCCCTTTTTTAAACCTTTATTGTAGACTGCTTTTAACTATCCTTGCGCTAAATTAGGAGTAGTTAGTTTACCCTTTACCCGCTACTTTTTCGGTATTGTATGATTTAGTTACGTCTATTTTAGTTCAATAGTGATGAATGCAATTCTGATTTTTAGTAACGCTCAAATCCGTGTCTGAAACCAACCAGTACTGAGGAATGAATGTAACGTGTCTTGATAATGTTAACAATTCTATTATTTAACCAAATTAATTCATTTGCCATTTTTTGACATCGATTATGTAATGGAACCTTGTTTCGAGAACAAATATTACAATACGATCACTTTCACACATCGAAACCTTACATACTGGACGTTTTTTACAGTTTGACCACCTCCACAAAACTTTCATTTTAAACCACTTCTACACGATGCCCATCTTCTCACTATAAGATCACCGTGAATCACACCTTAAAGATGTAACCTAAGCGTGTAAAGGCATTTTCTATTATAAGAACACTTTAAAACATTGTAACGTGGGCTCGATAGGGCATTTTATTTCATAAAACACGTCAACACGATAATTGTAACGTGGGCTCGATAAGGCATTTTCTTCCATAAACCACGTAAAAACGATAATTGTAACTTGGGCTCGATAGGGCATTTTCACCTTAAGAACACCTTTAAACATTGTTAATTGTCGAGAGGGTTAGCATATTTGACACCATTAGAACATCTTAAGGCATCCTGAGTTTGTAGTGGCATGTTCTGCTATGTGACCACCTGCTACTAGTGTAAACAATTGCGTGTGGTGACATTTTCTACAATATGGTCACCTTAGAACATTGTTTCCTGGTGTTTGAGGCATGTGCGATCGATCATGTAGATCCAGATTTCTTCCTTTATATAAATAACTGACGCATACGTGAACCAAGGAATAAGCGTGTTTGACATTTTCATTTTCAAAGTGTACACTGGCGTCCTCATTGATATTTTCTAAGTATTACAATGGAATTAAAAGATTAACGCAAACTTACTGTGATCATATCTCACAAAGCAGTTTCATTGTTGTTAAGCAATGGTACAAAGCTGGGACACGGTTTTCAATGACTCACACAAATAAACGTCATCCTTAAGCTGATAAGTGTTACATTGTATTATCTGCAAAACCTCCGAAAAAACACATGCAAGCATAACTAAGTAACAAACCTAGGGCACAGGAAGTTGTTAGTTTAATATTCACGCGAAAATCATGGCTCTCTTTTTGTTGTCGCCAAAAAGGAAGTGTAAACCACTAGCAACGGTGTTACATGAAGAGATTATCAGATCAACCAAACTACGTCATTCAATTAAAGAGTAACTTAATTTAGAACACGTGGACAGCGGACACAAATGACATTCGCTATATTTATTGGTATATGGTATACAAAACACGCCAGGATAAAGTAAGCTTTTAAGATGTAATGCATGTTCTGATTGATAAAAAAACGTTTGAACCGCCAAATAGACCAATGTGTATACTTATTCCCGCATAAGAGAACATTTCAAAATACGTTCGTGAAAAATAAACATACAAAACAACTTCGAAACCAACTTCAATGTATATGCGTGTAATTGCTATTTTTGTACCAAAACGTTGACCAAAAATCCTTAACTATGTTAAATCTAGCATTTTAAACCACTATCTAATAGCATTTTTAAAAAATAGCGAAATAAACAATTAACAAATTAGGCCTCCGGTGGGTCTCGAACCCGCACTCCCTAGGTTTGGAGTTATTTAAGCAGATGCGCAAAACGATGCGCAAAGAAAACTGCTAAAAACGTTTTTAACTAGGTGTCTCTTTAAGGTTAAGTCTGCTCAGTAATCATGCTCATTATTTATATATAAATATATATATATATACTGTCAAACGTACGTGACTCAGGACACAAATAGATGTAACCAGATACCAAGCTTAATTTAACTTCAACAGTATTGTTTTTCCGGTTAGTCTTTTCGATTGTGCAAGCAAATTTCGTATTCGGGTTGGTTTTGATGTGCTGCTTTGATGGTCGTGTTGATATCTTCGTATTTGTTTCCTCTTAAATCAAAGCAAACAACACACGTGAGATCGGTGTCGCAAGATGGTTCCTTCAAGGACTTACCACCTGGTGTTTAAAGTAACCCAGTCCCAAAGCCAATACTCACACAAACAAGCAATCTCAACAAGAAATGTGCGTAGTTCGAAGTTGAATATAGACTTTGTGCTTTTGAGACTTGAAATCGTCACAGTGGTAGAGAAAAGATGCCCCTCTCGGTTGCAGATCCATTATACAGTTATTAAAAAATCTCTCTTTATTTTTAAATAGAAATAGCCAATACACGGTAGAATGATGCACCTAGATAATGAAATGTCCAATGAGTTTAACTAATTTAATAAGTGAATGTGACACCAGTTTTCAATTCAGGTGTTACACCTTACTCGGGTAAAAACAAACAATCTATATAAAGAAAAATCCATCATGCATGTGAAGGGCGCTTGTCGAACCCGAATAGAGTCTAAGACAGCAAACGAAAGCGTGTTAATGACGTGGTCCCACGCAATCAAGTCAATACGTAGCAATGTATTTTTGTACATTTACCTGGTTAACATTAATTTAATATGTAACAATGCAATTAGCTAGTCGACAAACACAATCACTAAAAGCTATCTATTTCCCTGTTTAGTTTCTTCATTTTAACCTTTATTATAAATACAGCTGCGAATCAAGTTATAAAATTTACACTGTCACTAGCATCTTATATGCAGAAGATATTCACAAAAACTGGTCAATTATCATGTGTCATGTTTTCAGCGCTAGTAAAATGTGTGTTGGTTCTTTGACTTCATGTAGGAAGGAATTGACCGTCTTTTCAAGTCTGACATCTTGGACCCACCACTGATCTCGTACCTGAACAGTGGTGTTCTTATACCTAGAGTTGTATATATGAGTATAAGCTCACCACGATAAGGCTTTTAACACATGATTTTTTAAGAAAGCAGAAATTTGTTGGGACAAGCTTGAAATAACAACCCGGTTGCACAACTCTGCTTGTAGCTTTTCTTTTCATCCTTTAACAAAACAGCCCACGTTTACACATAAAAGGGGGTGTTATTTACAATCCCGTTCTCATTGTACCATCGTCTTCAGTCGTTAACAGAACGTTGGTAAAACTTTGTACAGGACAGGATGGCACACAAACTCGTTTTAGTACTTCTGATATTGACCGGTAAGTTGATTATTTATATTAAGTGGCTTTTCACATTTTATTTCAATTTGGATTGGACATCTCTGTTAATGCTCGTGATAAAAAGACACGTTGAAGACAGGTGCTCAATCTAGTTTGACAAAGATAAACGCAATTGTTTAATATAAGCGGCAATTATTTAGTTTTGTTGTTTTAAAAAAATATTCCCAAACATAACCTGGAACCCTTTCGGTATGTATGTTATCATGTATCCCATGATATTAGTTTAGTATTTTGTTTCCTCGCGGTTAATATTGCTCTTTTTTCTGATGTGACGCAGGCCTTTGTACAACTACAATGACTACTCAGTTTAAATCTGGCAACAAATATAGGCAGGCTACATAATGCAGGCCAGCAATATATTTGATTTTTAATATAAAACATGTAGTAAGATGCTTTAACTCGTGAATTTAAAACATGAACATCGTTTACGGGTTTGTACGTGCCAGCATATATAAAAGCTGTTTTCCATTCATGCAGTTCGTAAACTTATTATTTGTCAATGGAACAAACGTTATGTTGTGTTCTCGAGGGTCCCCGTGTGTGTTGTTATGTTATTATATTTTTTTATTTGTGATAATGCGGTTGACTCAGATGAAGAACTAGGTTAAGTTACAAATAACGAATAGGTGTGCTCTAAAGGTACCTTGCGACAGGAACTGTGTTTTACCAGAATTCTACATCAAATTCCTTATACAATTTATGCTTTCACAACGGTTAAATGTGTGTACATCTGTTAAAGAAGTCACATTTGAAAAAACGTCTCTTATCTGAAAACGAATGTGACAATGGACAGGCACATATCGGACTAAACAAACTCGCACATTATGTTCCTTGTTGAAAAGTTGAAAAAAACACTACCTTTATTAGCCTCTAGTAATTTGAGTGTGTTGTTTTGTTATCGTTGCGGAAATAAATCTGATACTGTGGTCTTTGTCTTCAAGATAACGAGATATGTTTCAATTATTTATAGCTTTAATGCATGTGGGTACCATTTTTTGCGACATTGCATGTCCTCAAAGCATGGCTTGTAATGCGTCTACGCCATTCACGGGACGCCTTTCTTCCTGGTGTTTTAGCCGTTTCAAGGACATCTCAAGTAACCTAGTGCTTCTAATCCCAGATTTACTTTTCCTTGCATATAATACTTGTGTAAAACGAAACGATATAATGCTATTGTCATGGCTCGAGGAAAATAGTAATATATGGAACGCATGTGTAACCCGATCGTTGATTTACGGCACCCTCGAGTCAATACCGATTTGTGGATTAGGAGAGACCGTATTTACTAACAGCAGCACAGTTATAACTGTTTTCGAACAAGACAGTTTTAATATACACATGTACATCTTACATGAAGTGTAGGCCTTCTTGAAATTACTCCCGGACGGAATGATTCTAAATTCTAGATAAGTTAGCATTTATACTGTGACTCTCACATCCGATGTACAAATATATAATATAGTCATGAATACAAACAAACCATGAGTCCGTTAGTATGCTGAACATGGTTGATCTGCTTTTGTATGCGTCAGGTGCGACATGTAAGTAAAGTTTGGTATAACTCACGGTATATAATAAGGTAGTTCAACTTCCATATTGAGGACCAACAAGAACACTCCCTCCGTTGAATAATGATGCGGTTACGGCGTTGTTACAGACAAAATCCCTGCACATAAAAGTACGCCAATTTACATGATCAGTTTCATACCAACTCTTCTTCACGTAATAAAACTGCAGTCAATGTTAAGTTATGTTAATCGTAGTTTTCAAAGGAACATCTAGTGCAGGTAAACATGAGCTTTTATATTACTACAACGTATTCTACTTTATTGGTTTGCTTTGAACAATGAAATACACAAATACTGCACAAGGTATTGTGTTGCAAGCCCGAGTATTTTGATTATTGTTTACGGGGCTATCAGACCATTTTAGGGTATTTTCAAAACATTCCCTTCTTTAAATATCCACTGCACCCAACTTTCACACGCTTTACGCTTAACTTCATTTCTTCCAAAGAAGAGACATTTGCTTTTATGTTATCTAGAAAAAGGAAGTTGCAAAGTAATACTGTTTCATGGATGTTAGCTCGATCTATATTTTTTAAATATTAACATTTTTTTTAAAGAATGTATCACATGTTTTTAGCTCGAGCTCAAGGTGAGCTTTTCTGATCGGTCTTTGTCCATCGTCTGTCCATCCGTCAACAATTGCTTAAAACATCTCTGAAACTACTAGGATAAATTAAATGAAACATCACAGGAAGCTTATCTGGGTGACCGTCTACAAAAATACAACGAGGCAACAAAATGTCCAACTTATTTGGTATTTATTGGATTATGGCCCTTGAAATTGTCAAAATTACTAAAATACAGCTTGTGAACACAATAGACCCTCCATTTCTAATCCAAACTTCACCACACGTATACGGTAGTTAGATATTCATAAGAACTTGTTTCTCTTCAGGACCCAGTCAGATCCGCCCATGCATGACTGGATTATAACCCTTGAATTAGGCATATTTCTATAATTCAGCTTGTGAACACACTAGAGCATCGACTTATTACCCGCTGTTTACTAAAATTAAACAGGAAGTAGATATCCCTGAAACCTTTTTCCTTTCGAAAATCAGTCATATTTGCCTATGCATGACTGGATTACCAAAATATCTATAATTCAACTTGTGAACGCAGTATTCTCCATTTATCGTCTAATGTTTATTAAATTTATACAGTACGTAGATGTTCATGAGACCTTTTTTCGAAAGTCAGCCAGATCTGCCTGCCCATGCAAAATTGTTGACCACATTTACTTCTATGCAGTTTAATGTCTTTGATAACTTGAGACAGAAATTTACAATATTAGACAAGCCAGTTAAGCACAGGACCTCACGAGCCTCTTGCTATTCAATTGCCTCAGGTGAGCGATTCAGTGCCATCATGGCATATTGTTATATTTTCAGGATTGGTGATGTTGGTGCAGCAAACAAGAGCAGGTGATATACGTTTAGATCTAGTTTAGGTTACAATAAAACAATACAAGGTGCTGGATCACCGAATGTTCTTACTTTTAAGTATACATGTATATAGAAACTACATTACATATTACTGAAACGAGAATGGCTATAGTATCAGAGTATCCATGTTTGTTAATTCAGAGTCAACTTCTACCACAGGTGCTATGAGTAAGTACTTTGACTATAGCATTGAGAGCATTAAGTCAATGTCTGCAATCTACAATTTTAACCTAATGTTTAATTTTCAGAATTTTGCCAATAGTTTTAGCACAAAGATTAGATCTTCTTTCTTACATAAAACAGTCCAGGCCACAGTAGTCATGGCCAAATTTAAATATGCACATTTAAATCACATGTTCATATTATATATACGAATAAGAAAATCATCTTGTAAGGAATACAATCTTATGACAACTGTTTCCAATTGTTATGAGGCGCAGTCAAAACAACTATTTTGTGTGTGATTTTTACCAAGGTGATAGTTCTATAAACAGTAGAAGTGAATAAAATACAAATACATTCTTCAGACTCTGTAAATTACAGTCCAAATCTCTAAGACAAAAACACAATGTATAATTGAACTAAATTCTGCATGTTTGTTTCAGTGGACCCAACATCCACATCCACCATGCATCCATCAAGTAAGTACATGACACTCAACACAATGTGTTAACTATGACAACTCCGCCAGGGAATGTACAGATGATTCAATTATTTAATTGTAGATTTATGCAAAAATACATTTTCTTTCACAAATCAAGTGTATTTTTCTCTTTTTTCTATACATACTGTTGCATTTATTTCACTCGGCTCAATGCAAGGCCTATAAAGTCCCACTTCGTTTGAGGGACATCTCTGTAAAATTGCATGAGTGCTCTCCCTTTTGAGAAGGTATTTTCATTACTGTTAACAAAGAAAACGTCCATGTGTACTGTTTTATGTAGACATGCGCATTCTGTTTGGGGTTGGCACTGCGGCATTTTTATATTTTATAGGAAAGTCTAATATTATGTAAACATGGAAATATATTATTTTCCTTAACATTAGAGGAAACCAGAAATTCCAACTTTACTATATACCTATTGTAGAAATACCTACCAACAAGAGAGCTAACTCTTACACACATAAAGTTTCGAAAATAGGGAATGTATCCATATACAGGATAGTTTAGTGTTTTTTTCTTTCATTTCTATCTATAAAATTGATAAAGATAGCACAAAATTTAGATCTTTCTTATATAAAACAGTCCAGGCCACAGTAGTCATGGCCAAATTTAAATATGCACATTTAAATCACATGTTCATATTATATATACGAATAAGAAAATCATCTTGTAAGGAATACAATCTTATGACAACTGTTTCCAATTGTTATGAGGCGCAGTCAAAACAACTATTTTGTGTGTGATTTTTACCAAGGTGATAGTTCTATAAACAGTAGAAGTGAATAAAATACAAATACATTCTTCAGACTCTGTAAATTACAGTCCAAATCTCTAAGACAAAAACACAATGTATAATTGAACTAAATTCTGCATGTTTGTTTCAGTGGACCCAACATCCATATCCACAATGCATCCATCAAGTAAGTGCATGGCATTAATCACAATGTGTTAACTATGACAACTCCGCTAGGGAATGTACAGATGATTCAATTATTTAACTGTTGTTTTACGTAAAAATACATTTTCTTTTCACAGGTCAAGTGCATTATTCAATTATTTTTCTATACATACTTTTGTATTTATTGGATTCTGTTCAATGCATGGCCTATAAATGCATCCATCTACAGGATAGTTTAGTGTGTTTTTTTCTTTTATTTCTATAAAAATGATGAGGATACATGTATGTTATACATAGCTACCCCTTTAGAGACTCTGATATAACTATGCACATAGTCTCTTGAATGTAATCTATTGTGAAGGTAGGTAATTCAAACTGTAAACAAATCAAATGAAGAATATATATCAAAAACTTTCTAAAACTTGGTAGGTCCAAAAGCACGAGACAGTTTGATCTAGATTGTGAATTATGATTCTTATTTGTATCTCTATTGTACTTCACAGGTACTATGTCCTCAATGCAATCATGTAAGTAGAATTAAGTCACACATAATCACTAATACAAATGTATGTCTTAATAAATTAAAACATATGAATATTAGATCTATGTAGTTGTAAATGTACTAAGTAATGTACCACCTTTGATTAGGCTCAAATTGTTAGTATTTTTTTCTTCTTTATTACATTACAAATATACAGTGAAACAATTTGTTGAGGAGGTTCACAGGTCAGGTGACTGCTGTTATTGTTTTAAGATTGAATTTCCCTAATTAATCGTTTAAAAGAAACCTATAAAAGTAAACAATTGATTTCACTGTAATAACTAACATGTTTGTTTTCATTAATGTGACTGTATCTATTTATATATGTTTATATTTGTAGCCATGACGTCTGCTAATGGACCTAATAACAGTAAGTGATAATTCCACACACACAAACATGCCTATTTTGGTAGATCTAAACATCATAGAAGCACATCTCATTATAGTAAGAGTACATTATCAGTGTCTTTACTATATTAAGAAGGGCCCGAGCACAGCGAGAGCCAACAGTGTCTTAATATTGAAGCAACTGAACAAATGTACTCTAAGCATCTTAGTGTCTAATCTACTTTAGCACAGACAAAGCAATAGTATCATACACTGGAACAGAATACATAGCTCTCTTCATTAAATATATAATACAAAATAGGTAAGACACTAATCTTAAATATTCAGCTCAAACTTAATAATTAAGTATGTAACAGGTTATGCATAATTGTCATTTATCATCAATCCACCGCATAATTGTCATTTAGCATCAATCCACAGCATAATTGTCATTTAGCATCAATCCACTGCATAATTGTCATTTAGCATCACTCCACAGCATAATTGTCATTTAGCATCAATCCACAGCATAATTGTCATTTAGCATCAATCCACAGCATAATTGTCATTTAGCATCAATCCACAGCATAATTGCCATTTAGCATCAATCCACAGCATAATTTTCATTTAGCATTAATCCACAGCATATTTGTCATTTAGCATCAATCCACAGCATAATTGTCAGTTAGCATCAATCTACAGCATACTTGTCATTTAGCATCAATCCACAGCATAATTGTCATTTAGCATCAATCCACAGCATAATTGTCATTAAGCATTAATCCATAGCATAATTGTCATTAAGCATTAATCCACAGCATAATTGTCATTTAGCATCAATCTACAGCATAATTGTCATTTAGCATCAATCTACAGAATAATTGTCATTGAGCATTAATCCACAGCATAATTGTCATTAAGTATTAATCCACAGCATAATTGTCATTTAGCATCAATCCACAGCATATTTGTCATTTAGCATTAATCCACAGCATATTTGTCATTTAGCATCAATCCACAGCATAATTGTCATTTAGCATCAATCTACAGCATACTTGTCATTTAGCATCAATCCACAGCATAATTGTCATTTAGCATTAATCCACAGCATAATTGTCATTAAGTATTAATCCACAGCATAATTGTCATTTAGCATCAATCCACAGCATAATTGTCATTAAGCATTAATCCACAGCATATTTGTCATTTAGCATCAATCCACAGCATAATTGTTATTTAGCATCAATCTACAGCATACTTGTCATTTAGCATCAATCTACAGCATAATTGTCATTTAGCATTAATCCACAGCATAATTGTCATTAAGTATTAATCCACAGCATAATTGTCATTAAGCATCAATCAACAGCATAATTGTCATTTAGCATTAATCTACAGCATACTTGTCATTTAGCATCAATCCACAGCATAATTGTCATTGAGCATTAATCCACAGCATAATTGTCATTTAGCATCAATCCACAGCATAATTGTCATTTAGCATCAATCTACAGCATAATTGTCATTTAGCATCAATCCACAGCATAATTGTCATTTAGCATCAATCCACAGCATAATTGTCATTTA
>ENA-OREC01001125-OREC01001125.1-marine-metagenome-genome-assembly--contig:-NODE-1125-length-12836-cov-15.464770_pt1 | contig 12836 bp, 5 predicted proteins | sample MGYA00248626_ERZ508543 | MGnify/ENA primary metagenome ERZ508543 (study PRJEB26211, sample SAMN05518279) | marine metagenome | isolation source: Puget Sound, Washington, USA | host: Bankia setacea... | reverse complement strand
GCATCCATCTTGGAACTCAGAGTTGGTAAGCATCCATCTTGGTACTCAGAGTTGGTAAGCATCCATCTTGGAACTCAGAGTTGGTAAGCATCCATCTTGGAACTCAGAGTTGGTAAGCATCCATCTTGGGACTCAGAGTTGGTAAGCATCTATCTTGGGACTCAAAAGTTGGTAAGCATCCATCTTGGAACTCAGAGTTGGTAAGCATCCATCTTGGGACTCAGAGTTGGTAAGCATCCATCTTGGTACCCAAATCTGGTAAGGATCCACATGTTGACTCAGAGTTGGTATGCATCCATCGAAAAGTGTAAAGCTCTTATTTTTCGGTGGTGATTTCTTTTTTTCTTATGTACATGGTTCATTCCATGTGTATGAATTACAGAACTTAAGCATCCTTGACATGAAGCAGATTACCGAAAATGATATGGTGATACCTTCCCACTCTGATGTTTGACGCATGTGTAATTGGGCATGGTATTCTATATCTCAAATGGTTTGCTCATATTTCCTGCTAATCTTATATTTCCATATTTAGACACCTATCTGTAGAAACAGTTGACAGGTTCACGTGTGAATGCTACCGTCAGGTTCATGTGTGAATGCTACCGTCAGGTTCATGTGTGAATGCTACCGTCAGGGTCATGGTCACAGCATTAATTGGAAAACTACTGAGATTCTTTGATACTGTGAACTCATTATGCTAAATTTCGTGGGTGTTTGTGCCAACTGGAGCAACAATGGTGGCTAACCCATAAGAAACCATAAAAACAGCCCCATCACAAAACACACAAAGCCAAATCTTCAACAACAACAAAACACTGAATATTCCATCTGTTTATAAAGTGGTCCATACATATTAAAAGATTTACCTCATGATGGTAACAATTAACTTAAAGTTTACAGTTTTTTTATAATGCTCACTTAGATAATAGATCCATATATTTTGGAATACTTGGTAACCATAACCAACTGGAGATGATCGTTTGTGCCTATAATTTACTTTAGCAACTTCAGGAGGACAATAATCAAAAATGTTCGCCATTGCAGCATCCATTTTGTGCCACTGTTTTTGTGAATTGTGACCTTTTATTTAATGTACATGCTCATATGAAGTAATTTTACAGTAAACAAATCATAGTGAGGGGAAGTGTGGAGGTTGAAATTGCTCAGCAGACAACACGTATACTTACTTATACTGTAATGTGTGGTCGTATTCTAAAGACATAAGATACATGGTACATACTCTTTATCTGTAGAGTAGCTAATGCAAGGTGTCTGTCAAAGTGCTCACCCACTATGCAATAATTGACCAGTGCTGAGAAAGATGGTAGAGCCTGTTGTCAAAGTGGATATTTGCAGGCAACTGTATTGTAAATTTGTTGTCTGCTGTGAGTGTTTCAAGTTGTGTGCTTAAATAGTTCATGCAAATTACCTCCCTTTGCTTAATAAAGATTTGTGGTTGTGTCCCTTTTGCTTCAAAAGATCAGGTGTGAATAATTTCCTTTGGTTATATATTTATGTTTGTTGACTGTTACTAAATGTCATTATAATCCATTAAATTTGTTAAATGTATTATTGCTCTGCATATTCTTGTGTTTGGACTTAGTTCCATTTACCGTTTGGCAGATACACTTGTTGACTTGATGCATTTGTGCTTCTTGAAGATTTACACAGAAACTTCTCCCCTGGGTATTGACCTATTTTATAAAGATGGAATTCTAGAAATGAGCTTAATGGACCAGGGTTATTATTTCAATCTCGTTTCAGACACTGTATAAACATGGCCATGTCTACCAAATCATATAGATGGAGAAAAAGTATCAAATTAATATAATAGCAATACATTTATTTGCATTACACTGCTTATACTTTTGAGAGAGCTAGACAAAAAATAGCTTCCTTCCATTAGATTGACACCTGTCTTTGATGCTTTTTGTTTAAATTGGATACTTTTTAGCTGATATTGATTAAAGTACGAAGTTATGCCGCAGGATTAATAAAAAGTCTACGAATGTTTGTGCGGAGGAACAGAGAGAGAACAAAAAGTGATCTGTACAATCTAGCAATATTTTTTTGTTCTGATGGCATAATAAGACAGATGAGTAAAAAAGGGTGAAAAACAGAGGAAATTAGGTTGGTAAGAGAACAGTGGTTGCATGTCAACATGGTCCCTATGGAGAACACCAACTGGGCACAAATGATTGTAACATGCCATGCTCTCACTAAATAACGTCAGAAAATGAATAATTATTTTGTGTTTTTGTGTTAATGGCACTACCATCCTAATAAAATATTTATTGTAAAAGCATTTCCAACAAGCACACATCAGAATTGAAATTGGATTTTTCATAATGTCTGTTAAAAGTGTCTCACAACTAAAATATATCCTTGGAGTGATGTGTTATGTTTTTATTTCTAAAGTGATATAAAACTGTCCTTCATAGCTGTTAACCAATATTGCTTTCAATTAAAATGTTATCAGCTTCAGAATGTTGTCTTGTTTTTAATGATCAACTATGATTAGATTCTTCAAGAAATAAAAGAATTACAGAACTTTGCAATTTGTTATTCTTTTGAATATTCCTGCATTTTGAGTATTTTGAGTTAATTAATTTTTATCATAAATCTGTATTGTGCACTACGTTTTCTTACAATATTGTCGCAGTTTAAGCAAACAAAGATTATAATTTCCAAAATATTTGTATAACCAACATTTTACATAATTATGGTGACTGTATTACAAAGTATAGAATAAAAAACAAGGTACAGATTTGTATTTGTGCATTTTATTAGTTTTATATGGTATTCAATTGATAACATTTGAACATGAAATTGAATGTAAAATATCACATATAAGCAGGTAATAAAGAGGTGAATGGAAAGGTTATTGAAAATGTTAACTACAATGAATTCAGTAATAAATAACTCCATTACAGAACAGCAGTTGGACATTTGTCAAATAGTGGAATTGTTCTAGATTGTTCTCCCAGAGTGTAGGTTTGTCCATTTTGTCGGACTCGGTTTCTAACTTGCCGTTTCACCATCACGTTGATCTCCTTCCTAAAGTTCCCATTGAGCCATCCATACATAAACGGGTTGATACAGGCAGAACTCATTGCGAAGATCTTAAGTAACAAGTCTAAGAGTTTGATTTGATGTCCTGGAATAAGGTTTGGGTTGAACTCCAGCATGAGAGCGAACAAGTTCCATGGTAACCAGCAGATAGAGAAGAACAACACGATTGCTATGAGTATTTTGTTGGTCTTATGCTTGCTGCGTTTCTCATTCTTTTTGATTGGTCGTCGACTCAGAACATTGCTTATCCTTATGTACAAAAAGCTTGTAGCTATCAGAGGCACAAAGAACTGGATTAAGATTGTCAGAACAGTATAGATGTGGCGTAATCGTAAGCTTTTCCACATTTCAGCACAGTATGAGCGGTATATACGTAACGCTGGCAGGTCCACTACTCTGTACTCCATTTGCATGATAATTGGTATGGCAAGAAGTGTTGTTAAGATTGCAATAGATATAACCAGACATACAGCAGTCCGACATGACATCCTCTGTCGGAATGGATGAACTATGAGAATATATCTATCAACAGCGATCATTAGAATGGACATGGAAGAGACAAAGACTGGAACTCCGTATGTTGGCATAATCACTTTGCACAGTACATCCCCAAATGCCCACTGGTTAGTCAACTGGTAATGTAGTTGTACTGGAAGGTTAAATGAACACAACATAATGTCTGACATCGCAAGGCCAAGTATGAAGATATTCGTTGGCACATGAAGGTGGCGATTCTTTATTAAAACATACACAATCACTAAGTTCTCCAGAAATCCAAACAGTATAACTATAGAATAAATCACTATAACTGTTATCCTCCAGTGACTTTTGTCCAACATATCCATATCTTCTGGCCGTTGTTCGCGTGTGAAATTGTCCAACATCTCGAAATGATGCTGAAGCTCTTCATAACTGAGGTTTGCTAGGTTCAGATATATGGAGGTACTCCCTGGATCTGATTTCTCCATATCTACAGTAGAACTAAACTCTGAATGCATCTGTGGACAGTTTTACAGCATTATATACCAAGCACTGTTCAAAACTTGTTAATTGTTATTATAATTGGGGGATCGTTTCTGTTTATTAATAACTGACTAACTTCTCTCAACCATTGCTCACAGTTAATAAACAGCCAGTACTAGTAGCAGTTAGAAGTGATAAGATATTGTGAAGTTAAATTATTACTCAAGGAAGTTTAAACTTCTTGTCCTCGCTGTTTTAATCGTCCTCTCGTTACTCTTTCACTTTAATCCTTCTCGATAATTTTCTGGAAACTCTGAAATTATAGAAAGAGAGATATTGAAACAGTAATTCATCAAATAGTAATATTCATATAGACAAAAAAAACAACAACACTAGTTTGTTTGCAAATAGATTAATAGACCGCTACTTCCTTTAAATTACTATGATAAGAATAGGTCTGCTTTCATATGTGAGTTCGTTTTATTGCTTAATTTTAAAGATTAGCACATTTAATATCATTTATGAAAAACCAGTTAGAAGAAGGAGTTCAACTAGTGTTCACTCATATATTCTAGGCAATCTATTAAGACCAGTATCTGAAATCTTTTATTTGAAATCATAATATACTTGTTTGTTACCTAAAACCAGGCATCACGGAAGATTTAAAATACTTTTACATTTTCATGTTGATGATGGGTTAGCTTTGATTTACTTTATAGAAAGCTCAGTTAGCTGGTAAGATTGTCTTTATTTCTGCACAGCTGAGTTAAGTCTAGAAAGGTAGCCTTATAACGACAATACAATGTAAGGCAGTTACTGTTAAACTTCATTGAATATAACATTTAAACTTGAGAGCCAATGCTTGAGAATTAAAATCAACGCTATGATTTTCTATGTTATAAACCAGAATAAAGAAGAACAATCGATAAACTTATGGATAAGAAATAACAATGAGATGATTTTCTATTTTATAAACCAGAATAAAGAAGAGCAATCGATAAACTTATGGATAAGAAATAACAATGAGATGATTTTCTATGTTATTAATTCAGATTTTGATTATCTGATGGATCAAAAAGCAACAAGGAGATGATTTTCTATTTTGTTAAAGGGAGATTGATTATCTGTAGTATAAAAAAATAACAATGAGTATTAATAAAACATGGCCATGAACAGCTTGACTGGATCAAACACAAGTTGTAAGGCGGTTAATTTTACCGAGAAAGTTATCTTCTATCTCCGACTTAGATAATTATCTCTGACTTCACTTTGACCATTGATAACTAACTGCAGTATGTGCTTAAGGTACAAAAAAACTATTTACATGATCGGGTGGGGTTGTTGATAAGTTAACAAGATATCAGTGTTTCCAGTAGTCCATCTTTATCATTGATATATACAGGCTACACACATAATCTTAGAAAAAGTGTTGATTACAGATAGTGTAGGAAAGATTCTAGACATTTATAATCATAGGGAATTATATAAGAGTAGAGCATTACTGTAAAATCTTTATCTTTCATGGTCCGCTTATTTTCATGAATAAATTTGTTGCTTATTTTCATGAACTTTGTCGTTCCGCTGATTCTGGACTCTTTAATGAAGTAATTTAGAACTAGTTTTTTAATTGACTAATTCAAGTGCCCTTTAAACAGTCTTTAAGAAGAAAACGGCGATAATTTTATTCCAACCGAAATAAATGTTTCAACAGTAGCTAAGAGTTTGTGTTAATTACTTCAGTTATCGGTTATATGCACCATAACATATTCCGGTGTAGAAAAGATAAGATCTTCTCTTGGACATTGGACATGAATACCATTGATTAAGCTTGACTCATGTTATAGAGAAGCCAAGTTAATAGGTCTGTTTCACTATCTGTTATTTAAGAGAATTGATTCGTCAAATTGAAAACTCACCCACCTTTCATGCATAGTTTGTATTGTCATGAAAATTGCTCGGAAATCATGAAACTGATAAAAAAAAAACTTTTCTTTTCTTGTTGCCAATTTACTGATAGATATGAAGTACTTTGCTAGCATTGAAGTATCATTTTCAATTGCACTCTATATAGCTTTCAGGTTGCTTTAGAGTTTTATTAATGTTGATAAATGAAATGGGATTTTTATTATTTCGAAAAGGAAAATTTGACAAATGGATTGATTTCATGTGTAAAGGTTGAAAACATCAAGATGAAACACTGAGAAATTAAAAAGGTTTTGACTTTGCTGAAAGTCAGGTTATTTTAATGTTTGCACAGATCTTTCAACAAAGATAATTACTTTTATTTGAGAAAAAAATCTGTCAAGTAGAAATAAAAGGGATTTATAAATTTGAAACTTTGTTTCAAGACATTTACTGTTTCAGTGATTTTGAAAATAAAGGACTTTCAAGTCTGTTCTCATAGAAAAAAAGTGTTAAAAAAAGTAAAAAAGAAACAACTTTTGTTAACCTAGTTGATGGGAATGTAGAAGTTGTCTGTACTATTTATTTCCAAGGTTGCTTTTGCTTATCAATAAATTGTAAGATGATATTTCGGTGTGCTTTGCTGAAGATAGTAATAATTCATGATTTATCTACAATGTTAAAAATAAACAGATGTTGTTTCTTTATTAAAGTTGATGAGTTTTTACCTAGGTTTTCATGTTTGATAAATTATCTGTATTGCCAATATTTAAAGTTTTTTTCTGAGCCTACTGATTATGACTGTTTCTGCATTCTACGCTTGGTTGAAAGTTAGAGTTGGATGTATTGTGATTCAGTTTTAATTTCATTGTCAAGTTAACGATGCAATTGATTGGCCAGTTTTAATTTAAGATCACATTTCTTTACTTATTATGTGTTTGGTGTTTGACCAGTTTTATATTCAGATATGATTTTTCTCCTCTTAAGTGGCAATATAAGGTGTTGCAATATATAAAAATAATAACAATTAACAAGTTGTGTTTGCAGAAAAGACCTACTTGTTATCCTTTAAAAAAATGTTGTAAATGCATTATTTGTATCCTTGAAGCTTACAAGACAAAGACATACACTGACAAAGGTAAAGGTGTTTAGGAGATGAATTAATATGCACATTCTGTAAAATAATAAATAAATAATTACCTTTCCAAAATGGTCAGCTATATCAGGAGGTATCTTATAGTAAATATTAATCCAGTTGCTATCCACGTGTGAGAGTTAAGTCCATATATATATATATATTTATGCACGTATTGTATAACCAATAGCAGTTATGCAGTAAATAATAATTGTATCTATAGTGAGCAAGTGTTATTTCGTCAATATCACAACGCTAACTGTCATGTATGTCCTAATGAGCAAGGTATTTTACTGCCTGCCTCTGACACCCACCGTAGACTAGGTATTGGAGACCGAGCACTACCCTGCTATAATCCCCTCTCAGAGCTTAGCGATACTTCCCCGACTGGCAACTCTGGACCAGCAGCTCTCAATAATAACAAATAATATCGCTCTAACACTCAGATATAGCTGCAGAGGAATAAGGATAGATTTTCCACGTTTTCTGTTCAAACATTTGTCCTGCGATGATTTATATAGATATTGGTAGTTTAGAGGCAGATGAATGCTCTTTCGTTTTTTTGTCATCTGCTGGAGGGATATGTCGTCTGCTATATCAATTGATATCACGTTCAGTGTCACAATTGTTGATGTCATAGTTTTTGTTTTATCACTGAAATATAAGGATATCAAAGGTAAAAGTGGCAAGTTGTGTTACCTGTAATGTTCAATGTCAGCATTTCTGTAGACAAAATCACTCCAATCTCATTTTTAAAACCAACCTGCAAAAAAAATGAAGGTTGTATCATCAATTCCTTTGCTTCTTATAAGAAATATTAAGAGTCTGCAAGGGAAGGACTATTACCTATGAATGCAGTCCAAACCAAAATACACCGTATGATTTATTAGCCTACAACTAATATAAATAACATTAGTAAATGAGATTCAATAAACAGAAGAATGAGACCTTTGGACAGATATTTTAATAATAAAAGGCAGTAGAAAGCCTAATGAAATTGTTTGGGTTATTTGACTGCATGTTTATGACTTTGACCCTCCTAGGACCGTAACCTTAATCCTAGAACTTGAATAAATCCTTTTCAGCTATAATGTCATGATTGTTCAGTCCTTCAGCTATATATAACATAGGTTTTAGCACATACTGCATTACAATATACTTCTTGAATATACCAAGGCTGTCCCACTAAATCGTAGACATTGTTTATAAAAGATTTATACGACGTCACATTATAATACTACTTTGCATATAATTTAATCAAGATGTAAGCAATAGGCAAATCAAGAAAAACTGAAATGGTATTGTTTTATTTAGTGTTGATACACTATTTTATTTTCAACTGGCCGGCACAAGCCAAAAATCGGACATACAAAAATGTGACTTTATTTAAATGTTTTGAGCAGACGCCCATTTTCCCGGTAAAAACTCATATCATGCGTATACGATGTCATTTTGACGCCACCATATTGATTTACAAACATTTTGCAGTATTTTTAAAAAGTGATACACACAGAAGAAGTAAACCATCGCGGCTGGACGCCAATGACTGTGACTAGCGACGCACCGTACAAGAAGTTGATTGGATAGCCGGTATTAGTAAATATACAGCACTATACATCCTAACATTGGACTTGAGTATATCACACGTGAACACTCGTTGAATTCGCTTGAAACATTTATTAAACTTATCCTTCACATTAAGGATGTGGTGTGTTGTTTTGTTCTAGACGGTTCGTCCGATCTCATACATGTGTTGTGGTCATATTAAAAACCTAGTATTGCACCAGGACAACACCCCATGTCATACCATGAGGAGCTCATTACTAGACATTGATGTGTTAGGGTTTAAGCGAGCTATCCATCAACCATATTCAAAGGACCTGGCACCATTGGACTGCGTATATTTTCATCATTTGAAGTCGTATTTACGAGCAATACGATTTATTTATAGAATTAAGATCAGTCATGCGATGCAAAAAATGCAACCGATTTATAACTCGTGACTGGTTCATGAATATTTATCAGAAATAGGTGATACACCACCTTACACCATAAGTATAATGCACATCAGGGTGTATACTTTAAGAAATGATTAGTATGTGACATAATTATGCCGTTTACCGCAGCAGTTGTGTCGTCGGCTTGCACCTCCCCTGTGTACATCGTGTTATTAAATGTTTTGTAGAATCTGTATTTTTTGTTATTTTGTAGTGTAATTTTCTGTGTATTTGCACAAGATGTTGTCAATTAAACATCACCAGCGAAAATTGTAAAAAATGTGTTCATTAGTTTACTAGAAAGTAGTAAAGTCTACAATTTAGTGGGACAACCCTCATAGTTAAGCAAAAGCAAGTAACATCTGGTGAACACAATACTAAAAGAGATTTGCAGAAACTAATTCACAATTTGATGTAAACAGCACATGTGTTGCAGCATAATCTGCATGGTGAAGCAGATTTCTAAATGGATTCCTACTTACTTATTCAATGTACCCACTTAATACCTACATCAGACTCTTTGTAAATACACATTGTAATCATTGACACATATCTTTGGTTAATTATAAAATGAAGAAGAGGTCAGACATTGCATTATTGTCACAGCTTGTGCATTTGTTATACTATCCAGTAATGTTGAGAGTACTACTTCATTCTGTCATGTAGCCGCCCAGTCTGTCATTCAGGGTGAAAGCTCATCTGTCAAGAATAAGTGTTTAGAACACCCCCATGAACGTCAAAAGTCATTGACAACAGATTTTTCAAAGTGTTTTTTACTTCAATTTTGGAGCATCAGTGTATCAATAACATAGCTTGAATATCGTGTTACAACAAACACATATCTGTTTGTGTGTTGGATTTGTACACCTTGCAGATCTTCATGTAAACCATTTAATTAACACAAAATGTACTACGATGAGACTCACAGCTCTATTGCCATGAGGTTATTTCATATATGTTTTGACTTTAAGATGTAATGGGAGCTTTTTCAATACCATGACAAGTTTGTACACATTTTGAATGATTAGAAGCAATTCATTACGCATACATATATATGACTCTTTTTATGGTTTTGAAGGACAAATCCATGGCTTTTATTTTCTATGTCTTTTAAAGTACCTTGAATTATAATATTGGAAACAACCTATTTGTACTTGGAATTGATTGGGCTATTAAACATATCTTTATAGCAGAAATACACACACCAAACCTGAGACTTTTATCTCTGCTGTCAATGTTTGTTTACAATTAAGACAACTAGGTAGAGATAAAAACTTAATTAAGAATATCATGTGACACCATCGTATTTTGTTAATCCAAGCATCTTTATATAAACACATAAACCTGTCCATGTAGCCAGTCACCATGGAGACGTAACCATCAATTGTCCACTAATCTATTGTTGGTTTTCATTGAATTATTACATGTGTCAATCAAGGGATGCTGAAATGGGTACTTAAACTAATTTTCTCAAGATGGAATGGCCACTGAAAAACAATTGAGTGAATGTACGTCTCCTTTAATGTCTATGGACAGAGTACAGGTTTCATATAGTCCACTTACATCTCCCTGCTCCAATAGAGAGTATCATGTAAATCACCAAACAATATGTATTTTCTTGTCTATTTGAATGGTGTAAGGGTGAAAAAGGTTTGTTGGATATATGGGACAAGATGTTGTTCTCTTTGCTTTTGGCATTGTGTTTGCATTGTACCATTTCCCAAACAAATGAGTGTTAGTGCAGGAGAGTGTTATGCTCTGGGATACTAGCTAGAAACTTTTCCCAAGGACTTTAATTTCAAAAACACAAACAAATAGTGTGTTATCTTTTTTTTCCCTTTTTGAATTCCCCTAAAAAAATGTGATTAAATCAATATAATCAGTTACACGTCGGAAACTTGTTGTAAATTATAGTATTGACAACATTTCCAACATTATCAGTACTCCATCTTCTAGCATTGTTATTTGTAACTATCAAACATCTCACAAAAGTAAAGAGATGGCTTTATCATTCTACATGAAATCTCTATTTCCTGTGACAGAATGAACTGCTATCTGAATAAGTCCAAGCAAACAATTGTAACCAATGTTAGATATATTTAACCAGAGACTGTGCATGATCACATTGGAGAGACAACATGTTCACATCCATCCATCTTAATTTGAACATATAGCTCCCACACATGGAGACCTGAGACCCTCTATGTGACACCATTAACTACCTTCTCTCCAGTGCCTCTTTTCATTGACAACCTAACCAAATTTGTCTCCTAGCAAAAGAACAAAATAATGAATGGCTTACAATTTGATACTGTCCATAGTCTATAATCTGTCCCTCAAAAGTTCCACAGTACAGTTTCTCCTGTTAACCTTAGAGATATATGTGACAGAGAAAAGCAATTGTAGCAGTGGCTGGGGGATACAGAGCCTCATTTGTATCAAGGAAATATCCAACTGTCAGCGAAAAAGCTGTAGGTTCCCTTGTATTACATAGATAATTAAAACAATCTAGCACTATTATATTCCCCTCAATACCAGTTGTTCAATTATTGCAGTTATATATGAATGTCACTACTTTCCCCCGAACAAAGGAATTCTTTTACAATGTGTCTATGTGCAGGCTAGTGTACAGAACTCTATTTACTACCATGGGACAGATTTACTGTAAACACAATCTGATCTCAGTCTCATTACCGGAATATCACTGTATATTAAACCTCTAAAACAGCAAGCATTGAGCCTCCAAGTAAAGTGTAATTTTTGACTCTACCTTAAAATAGGGCAGACAAATGTTAAACCGAGTTGAACAAACTGAATATTCAGGAGCAACTATACCATTGTCTATACACAGGAGTACCATCAAGGTTGGAATAGGCCAAATGTCAAGGCTCAATGCTCGCTCAATTTAACTACACTTAATTAGGTTGTTATTTCAAAGTACAATTCTTCATAGGGATAAACATTATTCTGACATGAATTTCTGCATTGCTTTTTTGTTTTGGGCAATATGTACTCAATTGCAGGAAAGATTCATCTATGTTACATGCTTTTGTGTGTATGTTCTTGTACAATGTATATAGAGATAAAACACATAGCATTTTCTATGAGTTCTTTTTGTTAGATGAAGAGTTTTACATGCCTAATAAATGGTCATGAAAAAACGTGTCAGTTCTCATAGTTTTTATACAATTCAACTTGCAACAGCAGTGTCCTTGTTCATGCAAGCTGTCACATTATTGTAACCCATTCAACATGTTTCACAGCAAGCTTCCTAGAGCATTGACCTTTTACAAACCTCTATCATTTCAATCCTTGCAACAGGCTTAGTTCATACAGCAGCCAATAATATGTTCTTCAATATAACGAATACACAAATAATTGAACAACATTGTTAATAAGTGAGTATTACTGTGAGTGTATTAAATATGTTGTGTAAGGTTGTTTTAAGAGTTTTAAGTAATTTTATAAGGCAACTGATATTGTTATCTTCCACATCACCTGTAATACTAACAAAACATTTAATTAATACCTTGACATATTGTTTTACTCAGAAACTGAATCTTTTGATTGGCTGTCAGAACATTGTGACTATTATATACATACCTATACCATATACACAGTCACAAAGGTTACAATGACATCACTTCATGCATCAATCCATATACACAGTCACAAAGGTTACAATGACATCACTTCATGCATCAATCCATATACACAGTCACAAAGGTTACAATGACATCACTTCATGCATCAATCCATATACA
>ENA-OREC01001124-OREC01001124.1-marine-metagenome-genome-assembly--contig:-NODE-1124-length-12838-cov-13.141760_pt1 | contig 12838 bp, 4 predicted proteins | sample MGYA00248626_ERZ508543 | MGnify/ENA primary metagenome ERZ508543 (study PRJEB26211, sample SAMN05518279) | marine metagenome | isolation source: Puget Sound, Washington, USA | host: Bankia setacea... | reverse complement strand
ACTTGAGTGAATCACTGACACAAATAACTGGTCTACAAATGCCCAACAATTTTTCAGTGAGTGTTGAGCCAAAGCTACTAGTTGTGAGGTTTACAAATGACCTGAATACTGAGTCCATGTTAAGTTTCCAGTCAATCACAGCCTAAATCCTCTTATAAAAACAACAAGACGACTTCTGGGTAAAACACACTCCTTAACCAAACCATTTCTTAGATTTGTATTGCCATGTTTACAACTAAAGAGGTGATTGTTGTCTATATGTTCTAAGTAGTGAGATACAATGTACATGTATAGATATAGTTCAATCTCCTTATTCATCTACCACAACAAACCCCATGATCTTACAGACTCTGTATAGTATTTTGCTCTTGATTGAAGCAACCTCAACAAAGAAACCAACCTAAATACTATATCAAAACCTCAATATAGAACCCACCTTAAAACTAAGACAAAACCTCAGTAGAGAAGCCACCTTAATAATATGCCAAGTTTTGAATAGTCCAGAAAGCAGACACCCACAAGAGATCTCTGCAATTTGTAATAGCATTTTTCCCCCCAAGATACACATATCATCTTCTCCTTGGAAGTTTTCTGAATGGACAGTGCTTCTTGTACAGGTTAACAAATGGTACATAATTATTGACAATGATATTACAATAAGGATGATCGTGCATACACACACTCATAATCTTAGTGCAGAGAGGTAGAACCACTGTGGACACTGTTATTTATGGTGGCTGTCATGTGAACTCCTACTAAGTAACGAGTAACTGTACCATTTATTACCTAGTGTCTTAGTACTAAACTTCACACTTTGTGCGGCCATATACAGTAGCTATGATAGCCATACTGACTGTTCTTCATTGACGTAAAACTCCAATGTGCTATTAGTATGATTTTGCAGTCTTTTTTTATAAATGGACATTCTTAAAGGCAGCTTTGTGAAAACATTTAGCAAAGAAATTGAATAAGATATGAAAATGCATTTTCTACATCCAGCACTTTGATAACCTTTCACATATAAAAGTTTGGCACTTGTAGCATGAGGGCTAGAGCAAACTTTAGTCTTTGAAATGTACAAGCTTACAGACCAAACTTAGTCTTTGAAATGCACAAGCTTACAGACCAAACTTAGTCTTTGAAATGTACAAGCTTACAGATCATACCAAATAGTTGGTCCGTTTTATCACTGTCACATCACAACATTCATTCTATGATTTCAGGACTACTTTATAGAGTTCTTCGATTTGAGGTGCTCTAGTAAACATTCTAAAGACATTTAAGTTGCTTTGTATTTGCTAAACTGTTTTAATAATGAGAGTCCCAGCAAGAGAGACAACAGAGGAGAGTGACCCAGTACTTGCACACCTGGCATTTGGAAAAGAACTCCTATTTTCCAAATTCTATACATCCAAGTTTTGAGTACTCCTGATTTGTATTTTTTTGATGGCATGACCATTTTAACCAGTCCTGTATTTTAAAACAACCGTATAGTCCCGTAAAACTCAACAGGCAATGATTATCAGTTCAACACTTGCTACTTACCAAGGATCTAACAGAAAACACCCTTTTTTTTATACAGTTTCGACAGCTTTTCGCTTAACCCTTGATACCACGTACAACACCTTTCTTCAAAATGTAAATCTGGTTCAAAATGTATGCAAGAATACAACAAAAAACATCAAGAGTGCATGTAAAGCGAAGTTGGAAATTATAGTTATAGCAGTTTTTTGCAATTACGTTTAATAATAACTACTACTGCTTGACCTATAAGAAGGCAACATTTGCTATTTTCACAATTTCACAGTGCAGTAAATGGACTAGGGTATTTTGGATGTTCATTGTTTTTTATGTACGCTCTTTATCAAAATTGCCATAATGAATCTTTTGGCCGCCTAAAGTGCATACTCCCAATTTTAACTTGCAAAGTAGTCTATGAGCAGCTTATGCCTGTAGTAATAAATGGGGAAACTTTTTCTCCCATTTTAATACACAGGTATTTCCCAAAAAACATTGTTGTGTGCCGAATAAAAGTTAATTAAACTTCATGATCATTTTGATTCGTCACTAATAAGTATTTTCTTTGACATTGTCATGACTTTCAACTTAAGAAAAAACAAAGAAATTCGAACAAATTGTTACATAGCCGATATATTTACACTTAAAAACAGACCGCGGTTGTCCCTTTCAAAACACACTAACAACCCAGACAGCTAAGCGCATAACTGTTTTAATGTTCACTTTCATTTCAATGCAGTTAGATCATTATTGCCCTGACTTGTAATACACAGCCCCCTGACTAGTTTCATTATCAGACCAACCATGCATTACTTTCACACATCATACAAAAAATAGGAACTTCAAGAATGTGAGATGTTTCCAGTTTTCTTCACATTTCATCAAGTATTAGAATACAAAGAAGTGATTGTGCATAAATCTGCAAATAATGCACACTGTTTAGACAGCAGCTTAAGTTAAAAGCCTTCCTCCGAGAGATGCATGGGACTTGTAGTGACCAGAAACATGTAAAACTCAAAAGGATCAGCGCAGGACCGTTCTATCTACATCCTTTTTAGAGCATTTAGATTAGTTTCGCTTTCATCCCTCTAACGTTTGGCTTAAAACTTAAAAGGTGAACCTAGCTTTACAAATTACATAGGGCATCATCTCAGCACTCTTTGAAACATATCTTTATAAAAAACAGTAAATATGCAACCAAAAATGTGTAATAAAAGCTATAACCAATATGTAGTGACATCAGTTTAAAGTCGTTCATTAATTGTTTTGATGCCATTCAATTAGGAAGCAGACATGAGATTAGCTAAAAGTTCTTTATAGTTCTAATTGGAAAGTTGTCATCTGCTCATTGACAGTACTAACCATTGAGTTCAGTTACTTCAGTAAGATTCAAATACACTAAATTACTTTAAAAAATCTCTTAATTGCAGGCTGTTTTGGGTTTACGGTTATATATTTCTATGCAAACAGTCACATTCTATTTTGTTCCCGTGAATGAAAATGATCGTGAATGTTTTTCTCTAATACTGATACCATCTTGCCATTAGCTCTAAACACAGCTTGCTGATCTCCTATTTTCTCAGTAAAAAGACAAACCAATGAATATTAAATTTGTCAATTAAAAACAACATGTCAATCAATACAAATAGCAGCTGATCAATTCAAACGTTCAATGACGGACAGTGTCACAGTCTAATTTTGTCCACAATGATGCACTGCATGTATTGGGCTGTCATTTAAAGGAAACCAAAATTGGAAAATAGTGAAATGAGTATTGTACTTTCTTGATGAACAAGAAAATATGAAGGTATTTAAAAAACTTTTAAGTGAAAATTGACAGGCTACAGAACGGATGATTTCAATTTTAGTTCTAAGGTGCATCATGTAAGTAAAGACAGATTTGCTTCATTAGTTCTTGCAACCATAGCAGGGTTTGATAGTGCGAAAGCATCAGCCAAGCTATACAAAAACCTGAGTGCCGTGCAATTATACCAGTCTAGTAAGACACAATACAATTAGCAATACGAGATTATAGGTTTGGTTGGGAGAATTGGAAAATAATATGGGCATGTCATAAACTACAGGGAAACATGTCCCATGTCAATTCAATGGCTCAGTTTATATAATCTACTTACCAAGATAGCATCCCTAACGTTCTTCTTAATATCATCTATCTTTAGTTTTCTCTCCCTGAAAGCAAAACCCGAAGCAGTCTATTATCATAATGTCACAAACAAGTAAACATTCATTACCAACGTACATAACAAACAAGTATAGAAAACCGACAAAAACAAATATGTTTATCGCTTTATGCATGAATATGTCTGTGATCTAAAAACCCTGACCCAACCCCCCTTAGCAAGAATCTTATGTGTTGTTGCAATTGACATTGATTACTAACTGATCAATACTTTATGTCTAGAAAAGGGAAGAAGGCAGGAGATACTACTTACTCAGGGCTGAAACCATTGACATGTAGAATTCTCATCTGTTTTACAATCGTAGACTTTCCTGATTCTCCGGCACCTAAGTAAAAGAAAAAAGAAATGAGGTGCATTAAGGATAATTGAATCAATGCAATGTCATTTCAATTAACGAAATCGCCAATTAACGACACTCACCCAATAACAACAGTCTGTGAGTTGCTCTATATGTTTGTTTATCCTTCTGCAACTGTTTCTCTATCTTTTTATTCGTTTCTTTTCGCAATTTTTCTTCCTCGTCTCCCGACGTTCTACCCTTAAAGCACCCCATCTTGTGGACAAAATGGACGAAAATTCGCCTAAATATGATCCAGATCACACCATTAAACAAATCCGTCCGATGCCCGGTTATTCCGATCTTTAGTTTGAGAATGCAATAATCCTCGCCTCCCGGGCTTCTAAGAGGCTAATCCAATTGGGAGCCCGTGAAATTCACAATTTGTCATGAAAACAACACAAAATTCACCAGGTTCCGACATTTCATTTCTCCGTTCATCAACACAGCACTGGGTGGGGTTACGAAGGCATCATGGGAACACACAGTAAATTATACGGCACAAATTGATGACATCACGAACAGGTGCCCGTTACTTTTTTTCCAACGCCGGTCAAGGGAACTTATTTGATTCAGCGCGATTATTTCGATTATGCCTGACTGGATTGTCTCCCATATTAAAATTACCAACATTTATAATGGAACCATATCAGAAAAGCACAATTTGTCTTTTGACATACAGCTATAACCCCTTTTGTGGCTAAGAGAAAATAATATTAAAGCACCACCTCTCAAATCCATCTTGTTGTGAATTAATATCATTTCTAGGAGAAAACACACGAACAAGGGTAAATTCACGTTACAGGTGTATATATAATTCGTAGTTGTTTTTTTACGATGATAGTCAAATGTATTATCGTCGCAAACCTCACAAGCATACTTTATTTTTTTTGTAAAACAAAAGCATTGTAAACTTAAAAGTGGGCTTAGTTTACATTGATAACGTGACGCCAAAACATTTACGTTGAAATGAAAACATTAAAAAAGAATTTATTGGAACATGAACGTAGGAATATTATCACTATCAACTGTTGAATATTCGAAATAAAACAGACCAGATTCGTGTAAGAATTAAACTAAGAAAGCATTCATTCAGAAATGCCCGGCAAAATATTATGCATTACAAAATTGTTCAGTTCTAAATATTATGTTAAAGAGTTTTATCACAAGCAGAAGAAACGGAGAAATAAGTAAACGATCATACATGTTATGTGTATAAAACAAAACAGAGTAAATGACCTACACTCTCCGAGAATTGTCGTTGAAGTGTGGAGGTTTGTCGCTAACCCATTCTTCTTTGTTTCTTAGTGATGTATACAGCATTTACGACGGTGTCTAGTATTGCTACTTGTTTCCTCAAACCTTTGTAGTAAAACCAGTTGCTAAACCGATCTTTTTCATTAGATTGCACCAACCATTGTAATTATATATACATAAGCCTTGTAAAAGCCAACGCTCTGCATTTTCTTTTCTTCATTTTTTTTAATGCCGATGTCCACTTTTGTTCTAACTCTGATAACTTAACATCAAATTCGTCCTCGAATTGACAACGCAATAAAGGATTAACGTGGCGAATGTACACTGAAAGATCATCATTTCTATCAGCAACGTATAGGGTCAGGTTATAAGTGTCCTGTTGTGATATGCCACTGCTACTTACTTCATGTAGTTCTATTCGTTATTCGCCCAAGTATATACATCGACATACGTTTTATTCCTTGATAAGTAACACATACGCTTATGCAATACACAAACATATTCACATGTTGTGTGACATACATGGTTTAGCCATGATCAATATAAAAAAAGTTGCACAGTTCTGAGCAGATGTAACCGTAATAGAAAATTACTTTCTTTGAATTTAAAAGTTGGCCAAATACATATCCAAATTATAGATGCTTTCAAGTTGTTGTGAGCCTGCTATGTGTATGACGGTAACGCAACTTGTTTATTAATTTGGATACACTATTATCAAATTTTCACCATTTATTAACTAATTGTAGTATACGAGCATGTTTCTGTTGTTCAGAATGTAGCTTTTGTTGTATTTTGGATATCATTATACTAGTATACTAGTTTGAGCCGTGTAGTTGAGGTTTCATTACAATCGCTCTTGCAGCTTATCAAAGAGAAGATAACTTTGTAAGTTTTAATATACCATTGGTTAGGCACGGTATTTTTTATATGTCGTAAATAAACAACTGGCGACTCACGTACGATAACCCGGAGGGCAACAAGATGTCAAAGAAACATGTGGGGAAATGAGTTGATTTTGCACGTCCGTGTCACTTCTCCTTAAACATCTACATCGATTTAGAAAAATGGCAACCACAGTTATATTTCGTGGACTTAACTTTCAGCGGCTAGGCAGTGTGTGTCGTCCAGCCACCGTCCATTACACTAAGGGTCAAACGTTGATTTTGCAGAGCTTACAAACTAGGACTCTTTCATCAGATTTTAGAGGTAGACATATGCTTATATTTGTTGTTGTCATCTGTTTTTCGTAAACAATTAGTATTTTGCATGTGTTGATCTTGACCCATGACCTACTGTATGTTGAGTGTGCCATGTTTATTACACTGTTATGTAAAACACGTTTAAGGGGTCTACAGTTCGAATCTTAACATTGTACTATATTTGATATTTAATTATAAAGCACAATAGAGTAAATATTCAATGAGTTAGAAAATTACATTCTTTCAAATACATTTTATAACTGCATTTCTGGAAAGTTCTACAGAACAGGTATGACTGAACAATGTTAGTTACAGCTTCACTGTGCTCCTATGATGTGTCAAATTCTGAATGCATATTGATTGCATAAGCCAAATAAGATGATGGTTTCAAATCGATGCGCTAGTAATAAGTAGTTTGTATGTTTAGCCCTCTTTCTTTATTGAATGCATATCGATTGCATAAGCCAAATAAGATGATGGTTTCAAATCAATGCGCTAGTAATAAGTAGTTTGTATGTTTAGCCCTCTTTCATTATTGAATGCATATCGATTGCATAAGCCAAATAAGATGATGGTTTCAAATCAATGCGCTAGTAATAAGTAGTTTGTATGTTTAGCCCTCTTTCATTATCTTTATTTCTCTATTAAGTCAAATCTCTTAACTAGTATATCAACACATACAATTTTTTACAAATGCCTTATTGGACATTGTAATATTGTGCTTATATATTTTGTCATCTTATTTCAGCAAAAGGTCTCCTCCTTAGTGATACAGATAACAGAAAGCTGAAGTCTCAAAGTTGTGTACAGTGCTCACAAACATTAACCTGTGTCCGACAATTCTATTCAAATAAAAACAATGTTCTGTGTTCAAGTCAACCAGATGTTAAACAAGACAAACCGGTGAAAGATGAAACAAGTGATTCGGTTGAAAACAAAGAATCTGAAAAAAATCTGAGTGTCTTTCAGAGATTCAAATTAACTTATAAAGAGCATGGGAAAGTGTTGATAGGTGTTCATCTAGCGACTTCAGCAGTATGGTTTGGGACGTTCTTCTATGCAGTCAATACGTAAGTAGTAATTCTGGTTGTTAACACTTTTAAACCATTCTAAGTGTCAGAAATGCAAGGATGGCAAGCAGACGTTAATGTACTGTAAGGGAAGTAGATCTGCATGTAGTTAGGTACATGCGTTGTAAGATTTTTCATAAACTTGCATTCAAAACTTCTAAAATGAATCGTTTAAAATAACGTTAATATGAAATATAACGTGCATATCTACTGTAAAGCTTGTGTTTTCTTTTTGTGCTAATGAAAAGTATAAAAACATCGCCTGCATTGTTAACCATCATTATCACGTTTTCCATGTGCCGCGGCAGTTTTAATCTGTAAACAAAAGTTGCTAAATTGTCTTTTAACTACACATGATCCCCGATTACGTAAGCATTGTATATCGAGTGACCCGTTGACACCGCCTCGGGGGGAGATTAACTGGTGTCAAACTTGGCTAGGAAATACACAGGGGGTACGATTTTCATAGCTTGCATTGTGTATACCGCGATCGTCTGCTGACATTTTCACACATTATACTGGAAAAATATTTGGGAGCCACGCGGAGATATAGGACCGCGTTATAATGGAGTCGGAGTGTATGCTATAGAAGACATATAGATGTTAGCCTAATCCATAGTGAAACTAACAGGTGGTTTCAAATATAAGCTAGCATAAAAAGATTATGTTTCATCATAAAGTTGCATCATTCATGGGATTTTATTAATTTATCTAAGAATTTTGGGTACTTTATAACACATATTAAAAACTTTTGTACCAAAACTTGTTGTTTGAGTAGTCTCTTAATTACTAAAAGAATTGTTGCTATTTGTTACCTGTAGATATATCAGTAAATGTTTTGTTTTTTTCCAGAGGTTTTGATATCATACCGGTGATGGAGTATTTGGGATTCAGTGATAAGATCATTAACCCATTCAGAAACTCCAGTCTTGGCAATGTAGCCCTAGCCTATCTTATGTACAAGTTAGCAACTCCAGCTCGTTACACAGTGACTCTTGGAGGTACTAACTTCATGGTCAAATACCTGAGAAAAACTGGAAAAATGGAGCCAGCCAAATCTTCCGAGTCACTGCGATCACTAGCCAAGGATTCCAGGGCAGAAATAAAAGAAAAAACTGGAAAGATACGGACCGAAATGGGCAAGAGAAAGTTAAAAGTAAGAAAAATATTGAAAACTAATATACATGCAAGACAAATAAAGTTCAAAGTGAACACAAATTTGCTTCAAGCTAGGCTGTTAGAACAGAGGAAGACTTTCGAACACAAGCTAAAAGCAAAAATCAAAAGGACTAGAGCAAAGAAAATATCCAAATAGTGGCAATGTTTTATTTGTTTACTTTGTTAGTTTAAGCTTGTACATTCATCTGTATCTTCTATGAAGGTTCACAAAATTACAGCAAGTTTGGTCTGTATTGGAATTTAGTAGAAGTGTATTTAACTATATAAAAAAATGGAAAAAAAGTTTTGATGTTTAAATCATGATACGCAGTATGAAATCAACACAGATATTAAGTGTCATTTTGTAAGGTGAAGGATGTCATATTTCATATCAACAGCTTGTTTATCTAGCATAGTATAACACTAACAGGTTTAAGCATTAAGTGTAGTGAGTTAAAGTAGTGAAGTGTTATGTCCTATAAGCTGTGTATGCTTGGATACTTCTGCCATATTATAGCCTCATTTGTTACATAGGGTTTGGTTAACCTGCAGGTGTAATTTAATTAGCTAATGTGCAATTTAAGTGTGATTCTGTCATGTAATGTAGTTTGATTTTAAAAACTTACATGACTTTGTATAAGGGACAAGTTTTGCCCGTGTGGCTTGAAGCATGGTCAATTTGTTTTCAGTGCAGTTTACAGGCAGCATTATTTCAATTTATCTTGCTACATCACTTTTACATTAGTATGTGTCACCCAAAACCATCAACTATTTTGTCATTGTAATGTATAGGGTCATTTCTGGGTTTGTGTATCTCAAAGTCATTAGCCAAGATATTTCGCATCTTTCGGAACATTCATGCAGTAGTGTGAGCTTTAGTTTGAAATGTGAATCATTGCTTTAACCAACTTGTGTGTATCCTTTCAATCTGGTGACAGGTTACTCTTGCAGTCGTTTGGTAGACTGTTTACCGTACGTCTGTTGATTTTGTCTCGAATTGTTTCATGCATTCTACATTGAACATAGATCCTAACAAGAGCTGATTGCTTCCGACCTAGCTTGCTTGAAATATAACTAGACATATCATGATGTACTGGACGCTTTGAATAGACTAGAGTGCATGTTGGGATGTATAATCTTCATCTTTGGATGTATAATCTTCAGCTTATAATCGTCTCTCCTGCAAATGTCACAAGGTTTAGGAAAGAGACTTACATTGTAACAAGCTGTAAAAAGGTTCCATACACTAAGCTAGTAAAACACATAGTCGTCGCCTTTCAACCGGTTGCTGAAGTGATTCTCATGCTGTTTTACCTGTCTATTTCTCTTCAAAGGGGATATACTACAGTAAAAGGTCCCCTATTTAGACCACTCTATATAAAAAACAACCCCACTATTAAGACAACCTTTGTTTCCGGTCCAAACTGGCATATTACATTGGATTTGAGTCATGCTTTAAAAAAACAAATCACTATTAAGACCGCTTTTAGTTAAGTTTTACTGGCTCTTTCAGAAGAATTAAGATACGAAAAGAATGTAATGGATAAGATCTGGTACATGTATAGAAATCTTTCGAAGTCGGAGGTCATTGGCTGTTGTGGCGGGGATGAAAAAACCAAATGATCAGGCAGAACTGACAAAAGTCGAACGCTTATAAAAAAAGGTTAAGTCCAACTCTTGAGGGTGGTCTTATCAGCTGAACTTTACTGCAGTTGCATATGGACACATTTCTGGTTCACATTGCTATATTTAACACACGTATTGCTAACCCCATTGATACATGTAACTATGCAGCTGACTTCTCTCCCTTTCATTTATTTGTAGGAGTAATACCCTGAGGTCTGATGTGTGCTGAAACATTAGACGGCGACTTCGATTGAAGCAAAGCAACTACATTGTATAGACACAAACTAGCTGTTTCAGGCTTCACACAACTCTCTCTCTCTCCCCCCATATAACTGCATGTCTCAGAAATAGCAGTGTATACAGGCTTAACTAACATAGTCTCATATAGCAAGCATGTAAGAAGACTTGTGATGGTTTCTTGTTAGCCTACTTGTGCAGGGTACGGAAATTCCCAAAAGTCCTGACAAGTGGTTTTCATGCAGGATGAGTGACATTTTTGAAAATCTGTACTGTACTTTTTCCTGGTTTTCACCGTACTGTTTGATACGCAGAATGAGTAGAGATTTTGAGAATTCCCGTGCCCTGTTGTGTGTATTTGTGCTACTGAATTGTGTTTAACAGTATTGAATAAAAGTGACCTCCTAAGAGAGTATATTTATAGTTCTGATAGATGAGAAATAGAGTTCACTAGATTTGCACATGTTAGCAAACTGTGCCAAACTGCTACTAGGAAACGTGTGAAGTTGTTTCATTCAAAATACGTCTTTTTACACTGAACAAATCTTTGGCGCAAATAGTGTAAGAAGACGGTGAGAAAATGCCATTGAACATTGTGCTCTGTAGTTTGCATACCTATGAATTGTATTTGACCAGAAACTTTGGAGGTACATGTTTATTGGTTTAATGCTAAACTTTGTTTCTAAACCTTGTAAAATGTATTCAGACTCAAGTTCAGAATGTATGTTTTAAGTTGTGTACCATAGTTATGTTTTTAAATACAGATGAAGACTTCTGCACCTATGTTAGTTCTCATAGAATTCTACATGTTTCTAATCATGAAGTTTGTACATTTTTTAATGAATTTCGCTATTTCTCCAGATTTTTTTTAATTAGTATAAACAGGTAGAACATATTCATAAAATGTAAAAATATTACTATAAAAAAGCTGCTCTATTATTCTGTTATTTTACCAAACTTATATACGTTAGTGTGTTTGTTGTTAAAAGTCATGTGCTTGTTTGAATCTGTAAAGCATTAACAAAATAAAATACCATTTCCATACTCGATTGCATTTGTTGTTATTTATTGGTAACAGTCTACCTTATTTCATTCTCTCGAAACAATACTTGCTGGCCACACATGAACCTAGATCGTCAAACGTTTTATATATGAATTTATTTCTGAATAAATAACTGTACATTTACAGATGATGTTAGATTATGTATTAAACGCATTGTGAAAATTATTTTTTGGGGACCTGTGTTCAGTAAAGTCTTGATCTAAGCAACATTGTGTGTGAGTATGAAGTAAATCCATTGACTAATGACAAAGTTATTACAGAAATCCAAAACTTTAACACAAAATGATAAAGTTGTTAAAGAACAATGTTAAATGTCAAGGTCATCTGAAGGTCAAGGTCATATTGCTGCATGTTTGTGAAAAGGTCATGATCTAAGCAACAATGTGTGTGAGTATTAAGTAAATTGGTTAACTAATGAAAAAGTTATTAGAAGAAAATGAAACTTTTAACGCAAATTGTTCTTCGAAAAATCCGGCTAAAAATGTACACAAATGCAAACACGAATATCAGTAAGATAGCGCATACACACATGCACAACCGCAGTTGGTGTGAATTATGTTCTTATCTATAAATACACTCACACAAAAGTTTCAACAAATTCTGACACACCAACACTGAGATAATTATATGCAGCAAAAGTTAAATAGTTAAAAGGACAATTCCTAATTTGAATGGTAAGTTATTTATTGAGAAAAACAACAGATAAAACAAATGTGTGACAGGAGAGCTCTTTGACACGCCCTCATCTTCCTCTTCTTTTGGATCCTGGCTCAAAGCTGAAATGGTAACCAAAGGTAAACCGAGTTATGCAGACTTAAAACTGAAAATTCATATACTGAGGAGACATCTTTAGGGCACTTTTAAAGATGTGTTGCTTCCAGAATGCTATACACATGCTTGAAGGCTTGTTCTCGATGTTTCAATGTGTGGTTAAGCTAATCAACAAAAGAGGGGCAGTGCAGTGGGTAGAGCTTTTGACTCTTAATAGGTCAGTCCTGTGTTCCAGTCTGATCAAAGTTGCCCTTATGAGAAATATGTACAGGTGGACTGAGGGACCGGTTGATTCCTATATACTGTCCAATTTTATTGACCTGTTAAGTATGCATACTTAATAATGCTCATTTAAATATTCGATCCAACTTCGGTACTGTCCGTCCAGTTTACGAGAATTA
>ENA-OREC01001123-OREC01001123.1-marine-metagenome-genome-assembly--contig:-NODE-1123-length-12838-cov-13.785518_pt1 | contig 12838 bp, 6 predicted proteins | sample MGYA00248626_ERZ508543 | MGnify/ENA primary metagenome ERZ508543 (study PRJEB26211, sample SAMN05518279) | marine metagenome | isolation source: Puget Sound, Washington, USA | host: Bankia setacea... | reverse complement strand
TTGTTGAAAAAGCAAGTGGCAAATTGCAAATGGCAGATGTTCAAATTCAAGAAATGCTCTGCGTGTCTACGTTCATTTCTGCACGTAATCCCTTTTCTTTGCTTATAAACATAAAACAATTTACTCATAGCAAAATGGTTATTTAATTCTCTTCACAACTTATAGATCTCGCTAGTATGTTATAATGTTATCACAAAGAAAACATGCTCGAGTCTTCAGAGATCAAATCATCTTCATTTTTCCTGCCCAAAACGCACGTGGTCGGAATGATCGGGGATTATTACTGCGAACGATACACATACGTGTAAGCTTTGGATATAATTATAACACTTGATAGTTGCTAAAACTGAAAAAAATCGTAAACTTCTTCACGCCTCGTGTGAAACTAGCCGTAGAAAGAATTTGTTATCCAAGCTTTATGAAGTCAACAACATGGGGGTTAACATGAATAACATATACAAACTACTATGCATAAGATATAATGATAATTATTCAAACTTTTACATCTAGTGTTCTGTTAGTTGCTAAGTTTTGAAAGTATGTATGCACGTCATCGCAAAAACAGGTGACAAATCGTTTTTACTTTCTTGTTTTTAATCAAGTACTTTTACTGCAGTTTTTAAGTTATCTATTGTTTATTTTTGTTTACCTGCTGTATAAATATGTCTATAAATTATACGGACAAGTGAAGTTTATGTAAGGACAAGTGGAATTTTATGTTTGGTTTTCCACGGAAAAGTAAGATTTTCGTAGATTTCGCCACCCCTGGGCTACATGTACAAGCTCTTCTTAATCTTTTAGAGGATACTGTGGTGATTAAAACCAAAACATTAACATATCTGATTATGTTAACCAAGTTGTTGGATCAATATAATGTAAAAATAGACAACGAATCCATGTATCTCATGCTGTGTAAAAAGGACTTAATATGTGACTCGAGGCTATGTTAGTTCAGTACATGAGGCACACTGGTCTGGGGTCGTCAGATTTGGCCTTAAAATCAGCTGTAGAGACCGACTTTGGAGCATTGGCCCTAAATAGTTACAGAGGCTTGCTATCGTTAAATATAAAACCTTGACGCACAAAGATGTGTTCATTGAAATAAACAAAACAAACAAGAAAGACTAAAACATAAGACTTTACCTGTTGCTACAGCAAAATATTTACATTGATGTAAACCCAAAGTGGATGTTACCGGCGGTAAGCCTAGGGACAATCAGCACCAACTTATTGCTAAATTACTATTGTTGTTACCTCCCTTGATATTAAATATACCGTATCACGTGCTGTCAGCTAAACTATTGTAATGTTATTTTTAATAACAGGTATGTACAATCAAATTTAGCGTGACCCTGGCGTGTCAAAGATTGGATTGAAACATTGGAAATATTTGTTCGAAAAAAAAATCAGTAATAACGTTAGCACAACATGTTTTATATATAAATATAGATAAATTCTATTGGCATGCGTATTAATTATGATCAGAAACGATCATACAATATGTTGTGTTTTAATATAGGGGTTGTATCATTCCTTACTTTAAGACGATTCCTATATGCAAACATGCTAGGATAAATTAGTTTATACATCGACATTCGAATTTAGGTAGAACAAAAATTGGACTTGAAAATATCGGTTTTCTTAATCACGGACCTTGTTTATACTGGTCCGTGTCTTAACGTATAGGTATTAAAGTAAGACTAGTACAGAAGTACACTGCTCAACATGAGTTAGGAGACTCTCTCATTTATTCAACATCCGTAATTCATAACAAGAACTATGGTAATACTGCAAGGAAACGCTAAAAAATAAAATTATTTTAAAACTGTACGCAATACGATTAATTTTAATGCATTATAAAGAATAGAATTAATAGAATAGTACGTGTTTTAATTTCAATTTTAAGCGATTGTACACACATGTACCCTGAGTAACTGCTGCCACTATAAGCTGCAATGAACACCAAAACAAGGAATTATAATAACAATTGTACCGGGTATAACAAAATGTATACCTTAATACCACGTAAGTTCTGGCGATATACATGTAGTATAGATCTTGATGTGCAAGGCTAATGGCAAATGTCATCTGCATGTGTCCTCATTATCCGCTAGCACATGGTTTGTAATTACCTATAGAATTACGGTGCCCACATGTATCGGAAGTATCTAGCAGGTAAGTGTGACTATAATTTCATTTGGGGTTTACTATAAATGTTCTGGTCTAGCGTACTTTATACAATGTGCTGTTTATAAACTTCAGAATGTGTAAAGTTCAACTACCTAGCTGTCGAAATAGGACGTTGGCATAGACAAGAACTTATCAATAGAAAATGCAGTTTATGCAATCTTAGTGAAATAGGTGACAAGTTCCATTATCTATTTAAATGTCATTTCGTTAACCAACGATATAACTACTTTTATATCCAATCGATTATGCAGCAATCCTAATGTTTTTACTTTTAAAAATGTAATGAATACGAAAAATAAGAAACAATTATAAGCATTGGGATAGGTTTTCACTAGAGTGTTAGAAAGTGTTAAACATCCACCTGACTGAATACATTACTTGTGTATTTAACTTTAATTTTTCAGCTTGTGTAGTTCGAGTTAAAACATGTTTTTTGTCTGTGTGTTTTTGCTAGCAGTATTTGTAACCTACTACTTTATAACTTTTATTTACAATACAGCCTTGTATACATTAATTGTGTAAATTGTATTATTTGCCTCATATCATATGAATATATGCTGAGGGTATCAAGTAACCTGAAACTTGTTACCTCTCTAACTATGGCGTTGTCCCTATTACAACTATATGTACTTGTACCTGCATGTGTACATAAAGTGTCAACATACAGTACCGTCTCTAATACGTTATTTTCTAAAAGGATTACGACGGAGATCGTGTCAAGACGATGCACAAACGAAAGATGCAGAACAAAGGGATGAGGGAAAACAGAAAACCGAGAACGACTGTAAGGACGAAGTCAACTCTATACAACTTCCACCTAGAACTGTAAAACTTGTTCTTGTCGGAGATAGAGGGTATGAACATAAGCAAAACAATACAATCAATCTTAAAAAAGCATATGCCACATGGTTTGGATCCAGGTAGTCAGTCGCTAAATTGTGCCGCTTTTTTCATTTGGAAGAAGTATGTACCTGTATATGGTATATTCCACATGGATGCGTACTTGCTTCGACTAAACTATAGTCAGTAATTTCTAGTGGATGGTTTTCGAAACGTTCTTTACAAACAAACACAACGTGAATTAAGTTTGTGTTGCGCTACCCCAATGAAAGGATCTGACACTGTACAAATGTTATTATTTCAGTGTGGGGAAGACCTCTATTATGAACGAGTTTGTGAGTCCAGGCACATTTACAGAACTCCATAAAACTACCATTGGCCTTGATTTTCTGGCTAAAGAACTGACCAGGGAAGGGCGAGTTCTCAAGTTACAGGTGTGCTTCTACCAAGTGAAGTGCAGTCCTAAATCTGCGTCTTATCTCTGTAAAATGAAACGCTCGGCATAAACACGAAAACAAATATAATGTACATGTATATGGTAACTTTTATTTTCACATCGTATGACGTTCAAGCTATTTCGCATTTTCGAGGAAGTTGCTTTGGTGAGAGTTAAATGACTCTGTTTTGGGTTCGATCGTTCTGGCGGGACCTACATTCAGTATTTCCATTGTAGATATGGGATATTGACGTAAGCACTGGATTCAACGGTATGAACAGGAAGTTCTACAGGGAAGGTGACGGGTTTCTTCTGGTATATGATGTCAACCAAGCAGAAACATTAGACTATCTGGTACAGATGATTGAACAGGTTGCAGAAATTCTCTCCATAGACAGACACGCAATACCATTGGTTCTTGTTGGCAATAAATGCGACATGGAAAACAGACAGGTAACCTACTAAAACTGAGATTCGTTCAGAGCATCGGTAATTTGACTAATTTCACACGGTTTTGGGTTCAATTAAAAGGAGTGTTAAGCGCAGTTTTAAGACCATATTAAACACAGTTCTACAAAAACGTACACATTGAATGTTTGTCATTGTTTAAGCGATAAGATTCCAATCAAGTTGATTATGTAAATTTAACAGCGAAAGTACAAACGATTTTGTATTAGTGTGCGAGGTTAGGGTGTTTGATTGAACGTTTCTCTGCGAAATGACTTATACATGTATATCGACTAGTCAGATATCTAGTTATTGTGACAACAAGAAAACACTATATAGAAGGTGACCATGGGCTACTAATAGAAGTCAACTCATTTTCAGGTGTCAACAGAAGAAGCACACACTTGGTGTAAAGAACTTGTAAAGGGAATTCCTTGTGTTGAAACTAGTGCTAAGGATGGAGAACACATTGACAAGGCATTTGATTTGATATTAGAAGAAATTCTGACTAAAACATCTGAATGAAACATTTATTAAGTTAGCAGTTAAACGTTCATTATTTGTTGTTTCATACATTTTAGAGTTTACATGTATACTGTAATGTTCGACTACCAAGTATATGTTGCTACATGTAGTCACAAAGTTGAAATAAGACACTCAATTTACTCAGTAGTTTGTATTACAGGTAGTTCTTATTTTACATTTTTGTTTCTACTGTTCTTGTTTCTATATTATAATTACAAGTGTACATTACTGGAGCATTCTGACTAAGAAAAGTAAGACGAAGATCTATTGAACTTATCAACTGTTTTAGCAGCTATATTATCAGAAACAAAGATATCAGGGGGCTGTATTGTGAATAATGGGTGACCTAATTACAATTAAGTATGGAATCCCGTTTTTCAATTGGTAAATTTTCCATACGTAGGCGAGTCCTGGCACACATTTTTAAACGAAACACACTTTGTTCCATCTTCCTTGCTGAACAGAACAGTTTAGCAGCAAGCTCGATCCATTCCAAAGCATTGTACGAGTAATTCTAAGACAGTGTCACACTATTTTGTATCAAGGTTTTTTTCAGTTCGAGGCCTTTCCTTAAACTCGACACTCGCATATTCACAACTAATATCATCATCAGTGTTTTTCCTCATATGAAATCCAACGTTCAACATTAATGGCTCAAAGAATTAGGGTATCATAGGGTAATAGGTAGCATTTTACAAAAGCACAAAACAAAGAGTTTACGCTCATATTTCAAAGCTCTGAAACTGAAACTGCCGGTGGTTGGTGAGAAAGTGTTCAATAAAATATTTCCCAGATAGGACCCCTGTACCATTGAGCCTTCTCAAAATTATTGATATCTTTCATATATGCAAATAAAATCCAAGAAGAAAAGAAAACATAACGAAAACAAATGACAAAACAACATTTAATCAAAATAACAGCCGATTCATACAAAGCTTTCCATTTCTCTGGGCCAAATTCATCCAGATCTTACCAACACCTTTTTCATGTCTATTTCTTCTAAATTTTCTATCGTTTATTTTTCAACTTAATAACATCCGTAAATTCAACATAACAAAAATACTTAATACACTGTAAATGAATACACTCAAAAAGTATTTTAAGAGTATATCACCTTTGTTTACTCAAGCACTTTTCACCTACATTATTAATGTCTTTATTTCAATCCTGTGTGTAACCGCACATTTTGTCCTATCCTTTTGTCTGTACAATTTAAACAACGTCCCTTTATATATAACATAGTTACCTGTTTTGTTTATACAATAGATCTACCTGACATATTTCTTCAACTCTGGTGTAGAATCTATCTCTGAAGTATGAACAGCTGAAGAAGTTACAATAGTACCTTATAGTAACTAACTAAACAAAGAAGCAAAAAGGGAAAGATAAAAGGAAAAAGGTTACAGTTTATATACTTAAATCTGCAGTGATAATTGGAGGAACTTACATATCTTTGGTCAGTTTTACATCTTTCAAAAATCAATAATGTTGAACTTGTTTTGCGCACAATAGACGAGCGTCACATCACATCTATCGTTTATTTATTGTAAACTGTGAATCCAAAATTGTTCTTTGTTACTCCCCTAAGACCCATATTTTCCTCCAATGACCAAAGAGAAACTCCTAATAGTTATTGATAATATTGAACACCACTCCATTACAATGTATAATAATTAATGAAAGGTCTGATATACTAGAAGCAAAAACACTGTGCAACCACAAAAATAACTGTTACCACTATAAAGCAGCTTTGTACTGTATACACAGACGTGTTGACGCCCAAACGTAGGACACCAAAATCTAGGCTTTACATATAGTTGGTTCTATTTACTTGTTTCTTGTCATTATGCAAGAAATCATAATCTTTTAAAAAACATATGTTAAACCAATGGGGGGGTTAAACTTTGTTTTTAAGTGACAATTATTTTAACTCAGTATTTAGGACAAAACTGAAGGGAAAAATGTCAAAACTATTGTTAGAATTAGCCTTGCAGTGCATACACTATACACTTAATTTTCCTAACACAAGTAAATATGCAACTTCTAAATAACGAAATACTCTTTATGTAACTCTATATCAAGTATTTCAACTTTTTTTGAAATACAATAAAATCAAATGACCACATTACCTTAACCATGAGTGCAATAAACCAATTATTTCTCCAAGAAAAAATGTGAAAAACACCAAATATTAAATACTCTATGTGACTGTAATAGATACTAGATAATGTAGTGACTTTCCTGTTGAAATAACTACAAAACAAGGAAGTACCAAGTTAAGAGCAATTAAGTCAACTTTAAAAGTGACCATAGTTTACCATGCACTAATTAAATTGGCATGAGCTCATGAACAATTTGATACATGAAAAGAGATATATGTACATTTAACAGGTATACATATTAAACAGTTATTTTTTATAGAATTTTTTTCTCTATTTTTTTTCTTCTTCCATAAAATCAACACAAAAAGAATACAACTTAACATAGCATTGCCTTAAAGTACAAGCTACCGTGTTACACTTATGTCACTTTCAGCAATGATCAACTTCAATGGAAAGAAATTGACTACTTTTAACAACAACGTTTTTTGGCCTTATTTACGTGTCTATTAGATGCATGCAAAAAATCCATGAAGTTCTCTCTTCTATGAAGTTCTTGTGACATATGGTTCTTCACTTGTTCTTTTTTTGCACTTTACTGTGTACATCAGGTACATGTTATCTTATCAGAGAATATCAACCCATTTTAAATTAACCCTTACCCATCTAATAATTGGTGGCAGTGAAAGAGCAATGCTATGTTTTGTACTAACAGTAATGTACAAGAGTTTGTACAAAATCTAACTTGTTGACATAAGATGCAATTACAAGCACACAAGAGTTTTAGATTCTGTAATTACAAGCATTTTAAAAGATTTTATCAAAATATTTTAAGCAAACATGTTTTCATAATAAAGTCACAGTACGGGTGTTAAACAAATAAAAGCTAGAAAGTCAAAACTGCACTGATGTTTTCCGGCATGTTATATTCAAATGTCTTCAATGTTACCATAGTTAACTCCTGTGCTCTTTTTTCTTGGTTAGACTAATGTATTAGGCTAATAATTATAACAAGGATTTGTCACAAAAATTAAAACAATGTGAAAAACTATTCACGAAACACTGAACAGGTACCTGTATTCAAACACAATAATATATTTATAGTCTTGAAGTTTCTATTACTTCATTTAAAACACCAAAAACATTGGCAAAACCCCTGCATATGAAATGCAGCACTATATGCAATTGTCTTTAAGAAATAAACCCCACCACATTCCTACTAAATACCCTAACGTTTTTACACATACTCTTTTAGAGTCCGCGGCAATCTGCTCTCATAGAATGACTCAGTATGTATTTGAACCTCTAACTTAATATGTGGTTTCTACATACTTTCAAGCACTCCTAACCACTATCCAATGTCATAGACATGAACTCAATAGTCAAACAATAGAGAACTGTACTGTTAGTATACTATGTACGTTTCAAGTTTAGCAACGTTAAAGGTGCCAAATCACTGTATGAACATCTTCATGAGTTCCCTTTAAAAAATGGATGCAAATGCATTACATTTATCTCTTCTTTGAGAGAATCAATAGGAAATAATGAAAATGTCACAGCACAATAGTATATCATGATTATATTGTTTATAATTGTTATAAAGAAAAAAAGTGGTTGCACAATATACTATCAATACTTTAAACTTAAAAGGTACTTGTAGAATAGTTTTGTGGTGTTATGAAAGTTAACTTGTAGAATAGTTTTGTGGTGTTATGAAAGTTAACTTGTAGAATAGTTTTGTGGTGTTATGAAAGTTAACTTGAGTAAAATATCATAAGTTCTCAATTAGTCAAATCAATTCTGGTACAGATTGAATTGAGAGAGAACAGTTATTGGAAAATTGTACATCATGTACACAATGCAATATATTTCCTCCACTCTGTACAGCCAGTTTTAAAACTGTCTATATATGTATGTTGGCACTATACCAGTTCAAGAGGAAACGTTATATCTCCAGTTCAGTATTCCTAGATGAGCACTGTCTAAACAATGACTCTTTCCTTTATAGCTTTTATTCTCTCCAACTAGTCTATTTATAATTTAAGTTATTAACATTAAATTCAACTCATAAATCACAGACTGGTCCTTTGACAGATAAGTCACCTCTGTATTACTCAAATATTACTAGTTCCAAACTTGTAATAAATCTCATAAATCTCTGTAGTTGCAGCATTAACACAAGCATGTGTCATTTTTATTGCGAAAGATCCTTTGTTAACATGGCTCCTACTGTACCATGTGAAATCACGACGGTGATACAAAACTTGCTGTATATATACATCCACCTAGTCAACCCCCCAACCCACAATAAATGCTTTGTTGAAAAAAGAATTTCATAAACCCCGAAATATGCATAAAACATAGAAATGGTTTCTGGCAGATGACATCCTTAAGAATCAACCATTAGCCCTTCCACACTCTAAAAGGTTCAAGTTAACTGGCAATTACACTTAACTTTGAAGACAATTAATCCGGACTATAATCAGCATACACAAGTACTGGGAGACAAAAGATTCCATATCCTGGGTTAATGCTTTGTTTTTCCGTGTGATGCTTTTAGATAGTCAATCTTGTTTTCATAGTTTAAAGCTTTATAGTTGTACCCATAGAAGCCAATGTGCCAGTCAAACTTTCTCCTTGAAGACATATACACTCATCTCTCCACAAACTTTCTAGTAAAACATCTATCGTGTGTAAATCACAATCCATCTGTAACAACATTTCCATAGAAAAAAATGAACAAATATCAATGTATAAAAATAATAGATTTGTATAAAATATGATCAAAAATAAATCACCAGTCATCCCAAATAACAATCCAGTACTACAGAGGAAAACAGAACAAGCTCTTTAACTGAATAGCTGAATGTCTAGGTCTTTCATCAAACAGACATGTGCATCATAGCATGTACTCAAAGCAGATAAACAACAATGGAGGTTTATCATGTTCTATAGTCTAACATACTTCAGAGATCATAACAAATGTAAACTTGGTTTGAATTCATTCGCTCCTGTCCCCGTGTCATTAATCTTTCCAATATAGTTATGCATCATAGCAGTAGCACTTAAGGATCTATAGCACTTTAGCATATATATAGAATGTTTGGGATTTAGACTTATGTATGTCCTAAGTACTGGATTGTTGTGTTGTTAAGTTACCATGGCAACCACATATATGACCTATATTCCTGGTTGCCATGGTGATACTGGCATCACATACAGCTGCTTGTTTCCCCGTTATGAACACATTACCATAGGAAACCATCTTACAAGCATGTGCTGCAAATCTTTTTAAACATTTTATCATCTTTTTTTCTTCCATTGATCTATTTCAAAAAGTAGACAAATTAAGGCAACCTTTAAAACATATTTACAACTGTAATCCAAATTTTTGAAAGCATTTAATTCAACTATTTGCCTTTTTCCTGACACGTAGAAACATATTTTATGATTTATAACAACATAATAATATTCAAAAAGATTTTGAAACACATGTTTATCTTTCACGAAAGAAGATCTGTTTCCCATGGTTTTAATTAGACTAGGGCCAAAAAAGCCAGGTATTTAAATACAGTAAGTACTAATTGAGTAAACACCTAGGGCACTTTTTAAGCGCTCAGTGAAAGTTCATTGGCAGATTTGTCTCCGTGAATGCCACTGTCAGGACTCTGAAGTCCGTTCTGCATCAACTGTTTGCCTATTGCACCATTGTCATCCTCAACATCATCATCAGCATCCTCGTAATTGTCATCATCATCTTCCTCTACTTCAGCCTTTGTCTCTTCTTCATCATCATCATCATCTTCTTCTTCTTTGGAGGAACTTCCCTCCCTTAAAACATGAACAATAGCTTTGTGTAAAGTGTTGGAGGAACTTCCCTCCCTTAAAACATGAACAATAGCTTTGTATAAAGTGTTGGAGGAACTTCCCTCCCTTAAAACAACTTCTTTAGCAAAGAACTGCAAATAGGGTGTCAACTGGTCAATAACTAAAGTAAATCTTTTAATCAGAAACCATTCTTGTTTATTTATTTACATAAAGCTGAACTGTGTTTGTACAGATGTATGTGTTTGTTTACTTACTCTTTTTTAATATCCATGGTCATTCCTCGTCCCTTTGCTGGCTTCTTTTTACCAGGTTTAGGTTTGGCTCGTACTGCTGGTCGTCTAATACCTCGAACAACTCCTCCTCGCATCATACCTCGACCCATACGTCCGTAGAATGGCCTTTCCTGATGTAACACAGACATACATACTTGTCAGACACATTGATATTATTCAAGGCAAAAATCTTATTTCTTTTACATGCTTGAATTTACCAGGAATTATTTGCACAAGGGATTGACATTTACACATGCTCAGGGCAGTATCAAATAGTAACATCAATGAGTTAACCAGAAAAAGTGTCAAAAGTGGCGGAACAAAGTAAACATAGTTAAAACAAAAGCGAGAATACTGAGATTGACAGCCAGGGATATTTGTCTTCTTGTTTTGAGAATGTGTTTTAAGAAGCCATTACGGATATCTAAAAATATTCAAGACATCCAAGTAACGCTAAAGTTTAAACTAATCACTACTTCAAATGACACCGAGCATACTAAGATACAAACAAGAAATGCTTGAACTTAATGAAGACATATGATAAGATTGTCGGGCAGCCAGGCTTACATACATCATCAATACACAAGTCAGAGATGTTTGTGCAATCCAGCTATGTGGCGCAGTAGGTTGCACATCTGACTCGTAATGTGGAGGTTGTGGGTTCGAGCCCCATCAAACTTGTTTCCTTGAGCAAGAAACTTCACCCTTATTGCTTAGAACTGGTTGGTTCCAGGAACGGCTTCGAGTGTGATTTCACAATCAAACTAAAATAAATTGAGGGCCTTATGGAAGATTGACTTAAATGTCAAATAAGCCCCCTCGTTAAATATTGTCAAAACCAAATCACTATGGTAGATAAGCTATGCTATACATACAGGCATTCTGTACATAGGCACAGGCATCCCTCGTCCTCTCATTCCACCACGTGCCATCATTCCTCCCATCCTCATACCTCCAGGTGCCATACTACCTCTATAGAACATGCCTCGACCTCCACCCCTTAAATACAACCAGTACAGTCAAGCAACTCTTTATAAATTACTTAATCATCAGAACCATCTCATAATTAGAACCTCAATTAATACACTTTTGTCACAGATTTCTTCTTTATTTAACGTCAAAATCAAGACAAGTAGTTTTAAAGGGCACCAACTATGGTAGCATTAAGGCATTGTTATGTTTCACCATCTATTTTATATTCAGATAAAAATGGGTAACAAGTTTAAACTCAGTAATGCCTCAACACATTCAATGTATATGACCTGACCATCTCTGAAACTTTGAACAAATTTGAAAGTAGCTTCTAAATGTTTTCTAAATCTTTCTGTGACTGATACTCAATATTCAAAGCAAATGCTATCATTTAATTGTAAAGCAATATTTGCGGAGATTTAATAAAGAGCCTAATACTTGCAACCTACCTTCTTGGTCCTCCGCCCACTGACATAACTCTTGGCTGTATGGAGTTGCCTCCCTTACCACCACCTCCACCACCACCACCCGAGGCTGACAAGTTAGGTCCCCATCTTCCTACCACCATACCTGCTATCTCCAACTGTCCACCTCTACCATCCACAGGGGAACGACCTGTATGTAATCATACCATACATTCTAGTAATATGCCTCTAAATTAAAAAATGCTTTTTCTTACATGTCATAATTATATTTTGATACTAGCTCAGATTTTCTTGCCCAATCTTTTGGGGTTTGAAAGCAAAACTGGTTCTTAGTGCTATTGAATATAGAAGCAGTTCAGACCCTTTTGCAGTCACCCCTCAAATTATTCTGTTCTGTTCTTTTAACTATTCCAGGTCAGATTTCACAAAATAAGGTTAAACAATGATTCTGCAGTGGTTACAATTATTTGCTCCTCAACATAATGAGAAACACGTTCTCACTAATACACTTACATGTCATGAAGTAACATCGTTTTCTGCAATACTACTGGCGAAAATTCTTTATAGAGATGTAATAGTATGAGTGAAAATGTGTGTTCCCTACCAATTCTTAATTATAAACATATGCATTTTTCTTCTTTTTAGATATACTATAAGTCATTTCAATATGGGTACTTTCAAACGGGCTCTAATTGATAAATAACTGGGATAGAACAACTTCATATTTGGGTACTTTCAAACGGGTTCTAATTGATAAATAACTGGGATAGAACAACCTCATATTGGGGTACTTTCAAACGGGTT
>ENA-OREC01001122-OREC01001122.1-marine-metagenome-genome-assembly--contig:-NODE-1122-length-12838-cov-13.932450_pt1 | contig 12838 bp, 5 predicted proteins | sample MGYA00248626_ERZ508543 | MGnify/ENA primary metagenome ERZ508543 (study PRJEB26211, sample SAMN05518279) | marine metagenome | isolation source: Puget Sound, Washington, USA | host: Bankia setacea... | reverse complement strand
TTCCCAGATATTGTGTATTCTTCTTCCATTCCCAGATATTGTGTATTCTTCTTTCATTCCCAGATATTGTGTATTCTTCTTTCATTCCCAGATATCACTGGTAGGTCAGGAGCCAGTTCTATATGCTAGGAGTATAGAGGAGAATATTCGGTATGGTCTACATGATGAGGAATGGACGCAGGCTACAGTAGAGCAGGCTGCAGACATGGCCAATGCTCATAAGTTTATCACTGAACTCCAGGATGGCTATACTACACAGACTGGAGAGAAAGGAGTACAGATGTCTGGTAACTCACCATTTATTTGTGTCCGTATTATTTAGGATATTCACCTTTAATGGTTTAATACTCTTTTTAATTGCTCATTAATTGCCTGTACCAGTAATCATGTTTTACCTACCATTGGTTCATCAGGTTGAATATAATGTACCTATTTGTTTGGAAGGGAAATATATTGGGATATTCGTTTACCTCATTTGTTGGACACTGAAGTGTTTAATGAATTTATCTTGTACGAATGTTTAGAGTAAATACGGAAATTATTTGTTATTTATGCAAATTTGCAATGCCTTATTCTCTTGATTTAAAGTGAAAATGAAAATCTTTGTAATAATATACATCGTAGGAGTCGTCACATATTTTGGCATCACTGACCTGCTTAAAATTGCCACACTATTGTTAAGGGAACAGATCTTATGTGAAGAAAATTGAAAGTAGAAACAATACATAAAGGTTTGACTTTTTTGGGACGCAATTTGAAAAAGACATGTATCTGAAAAAGATTTCTTACATCACCACTCCAAAAACTGGTATGTGTATGTATTGTGCTAATTCCTTGATTATTCTTACGCTCCCGAAATCATACCCATATTTTATTACAGTGATAAAACACGGGTACAGATGTTTTATTTCTTAAATATAGTTGAAACTTGTTGAATATTTGAACGGAGTTAGTCTGCTTTATTTTGATAGTATGTACCTCACCTGATCTTATCTCTTGTTACATCAGGTGGACAGAAGCAAAGGATAGCCATAGCGAGAGCCTTGTTAAGGAAACCCCGTGTATTACTTCTAGACGAAGCAACCAGTGCCTTGGATGCAGAGTCTGAATTCCTAGTAAGCTACGTAGAAATAATGAAACCTTAAATGTTTTTTGTTCTCAAATGAAAAAATATGTTCTATCCAAATTCGAATATGTTATTGTATACAAACATTGACCAGACACTCGTGAATTCATTACACAGACTGTTGAATTGTGAAATAGGTGGCTTAGACTGTCATGTTATTTCAACAGAGTATAGAACACGTGTCCATTGTATACACATGTATGTAAGACCTATTTTTAAATGCATTGATCCATGTAATTTATTCAGGAGTATCTGGTCAATGTTCTTATACAATACAAATGTGGTTTTCTTTTACTTTAGGTTATTTAAGTGTTTGCAGTATTTACTTAAATTGCAAAGTTAAAAGTTAAATTTGATGACATGGGAACATGTTTAATACAGTGTGAAGATACCACTATGTGAAATAAGGTGTAGAATGAAAATAGTCTGATTTCTTCAAATAAGGTTACTACATGTATGCATGAACTTTCAAAAACATAGAGAATTTACTTTAACTGTGTATAATTTTTGCATTTCTAATTAATTATGATGTGGCAAATACAATAAATGCTAAATTGTTGATCATAATGTATTACAGGTCCAACAGGCATTATACAAGAACATGAAAGGTCGAACTGTGATAATCATCGCTCATAGACTCAGTACAGTGGAAAAAGCCGATCGCATTATCGTCATTGACAAAGGGCGGGTAATTGAGGAAGGTCCACATCGACAACTTCTCGAATCCAAGGGAATCTACTCTAACCTCGTTAAACGACAGATGTTACTGAGTGAGAGTAGTTGGTCGAACATTGACTCGAGTTCTGGGCCCCTAAAACGAAATAGGGGTCAGGAAGGAAGTGGATGTGAGTGTAAGATGGCCGCCACAGGGACCTCGAGAGATATAGCAGGGGCCAGAGAGATGGTCAGTAACTCAGCAATGTTTCATGGATTGCATAGGACTCATGATAGAAAACATTTCACAGTGGGATCCATTTGATGATAGTTTATATTTAGCTAAATAAAAATGTAAAGAATAGACACATTTATTTTTTTTCGTCAGGAACTTGATAAACTATGGAGAGAAAAATACTGTTTGTATAGCCAATATCTGTTTGATAGTAGTGTAAAATTGAATGCAAACGTGCTTATGTAAAACCTTGTAATTTCATATTTTTGTCGTAGAAACTTGATGAATTGTGAAAGATATTACAATAGTTTGCATGACCAATATGTTGAGGAGTTTTATTGCTTTATTTGGTTTATAACCTGCTAACATTAAACTTTTGCTGTTGCTAAAAGCTTTTACTGTGGAATTTCTTGTTTTTGTTGGTATTGCATTTCATGGTGGAGTATAAAAGATGTTTGCATGCACTTAAAATCCGGGATTCCAAAATAATATATATATATACACAAATAATTTCTTAAAACGCTATTTCTGGTGATTTTTTATTTTAAACGACATGACATTGTGTAAAGCAAAGCTCTTTTTTTATTATTTTGAATTCCTGATTTAGCTGACTCATGAAAAATAAGTGCTCCACTAGTAATAAATAATTGAACTGTAAATACTACTGTTTTAAGGTTTGCAACAGTTACTACATGTAATTAATTATGTAGCATTTCTATTATCACAGTTTTGTATGTTTAGTATCCACCTTATAAAGTGTCTCAAATTTGATGATATGAATTTTGCATATAGTATTTGCATAATATGTTTATTTCTTAACTACAGGTGTGTACCTTATGATAATCCACTGATTGTGTGCATTTACATGACAGAATCTTGTTGTATACATTGTTTGCATTTATATCTATAGGTAAATAACAGTTAGCCTAATTGTCTTTACATAAAATAATCTAACATTTATAAATCTAGATGTATAGTAGAATTTATTTGGGAGTTAATAAGCGATGGACCCAGTATTAGATCTGAGAAATCCACAATGATATTTGTTTACATTGTAATTTACATGTATTATGATAAAATTTACCTCACCTGTTAAATTACAGTAGTTTCTACCAAACATTTATCACTGTTGCATTTAAGAATAACATATACTTGTCATAACGAGGTTTTTAAAACCCTCAACTGATCCTGTAAATATTGATAATGTTTTTGTTTTTTGGACAAGATAAAAAAAAAATACCGACCAAAAAGTTTACTGGTCAGTCTATGCAAAAGACATCAACTGGTAAAAGGCAAAAGTAAATATAAGGGCAGAAAATGCCAGAAATACCATCTGAGAAAAGTATTCATGAACGGTCAAATTCTATGAAAGCTTTAACAGAGGACCAGGTAGATAAAATATACTGTGGAATCATGTATATTTGTGAGCATAAAATGTGGTACTTTCTTCTCAACAGAAATAATGAGTGCACTTGAATTCATAGTGTACAGATTACCACGACTTAATTAGTTGATTTTTGTTGACATTTAAAATCGAGGAGCATCTCAGCAAGAAAATTGAGTGAATTTAAGATTTCACTGTAGAAGGATTTTTTTTCACAAGGTACAAATTTTATGCAATCACTGGTGTTTTAAATTGTTGGGCTGAAATTATTCCTGTGTGAAGTTATGCATAATTTAGGCTAATTGTATTTTGCGGAATGGAACGAGCACCAGACGGGGATTGTAATAGTAAAAATTGAATAGTTAGTATTTACACTGGTTACACTTCAATCGTAATTTAGTCTGGAAACATACAAGAACGAACATTTAATGTCGTATTTACACAAACAGGTCTACACAAATCTTCTTACGTTGATGAAGAAGAAATTCTTTCCATTCCACAACATACAGTTAGCCATAGTTTACATATATAGGTTTTCTATAAAAGTGCCATACCAAAGTTTGACCCTTCTGAATCCATTGTATTTGCAGTGACCACAGAAAATAGACAATCAGGCTAGTATGTAAATAAAATGCTAAATTTAAAGGCCTGCGAAGAATAAATCATGGGGGTGAATGCAACACAGTTTAATTTGCTTATTTTATTCAATAGCACTTAGAATCTTTTCACTTTCACCCTTCAAACTTGACCTTTGTATGTTTATGTGAATCCTTATATCATGACAAATAATATAGCATAATACGTTGATGGCACGGCATGGCACTTGGTTTATTCAGTGTTTGTTTCTATGGATTATGTGTGTTTGATTCTTATAAAATATATTTCCCACTCAATATGTGTGTGTGTCTACTTATTTCCACTCTTAAAATAACAGACTTTTTTTCAAACTTTATTTTATAACAATTACAAAACAAGAACATACAACTTTTATTTATCATGCTCGTTGGCACTGATGTTTGCGTTTGTGTGCTCGTTGGCACTGATGATTGCGTTTGTGTGGTCTTCGTGTGGGAGATTTATAATCTGTTTGGTTGGTTTATTAAACCAAAATTATACTTATACATTTTTATGTCTTTTGTGTCGGAACCAATTCTTATTAAATCATTCTCGAATCTGTTCCTGGAACCAATCGGTACTGAGAAATGGAGGTAAAGCTCCTTGTTGGTTTGGCATCTGAGTTGCAGTTTTTATGCGGCATCTTTCATACATGGAGAGCATGCAAGACAGATGTTTAAAAGATGATGACAAACACTTCGAAGAAAACTTAGAAAAGGTGTTTGTGTCTGTTGCCATAAATATATATACAGAACACTGCCGGCTTTTTCTTTTGCCATTTTGCTTTAACTTTATTTTACTTTTTTGATATCTTGCACCTATTAATCGACTACTGTAAGATCATTATATTTTGTTGGACAATATTCTTTTATGAATTACGTGGGTCAGCTCAACCACTAATTCAATCGTCCATGAAACTGTTATCCCAAAGACAATTCACAATGTCTTGAAACAATATTCACAAACTGAAATATTCACAAATATGTCTTTAATAGCAACACCACGAAATTTCATGCCTACAAAAACAAATTATTCTACAGTAACCCATTTTCATAACAGTTTTTTTTAACTGTTGAAATGAATTGAAAAACTATCATAAATTCATAATAAAACAAGCACAATATTTGGTTTATGACATGTTTAATTTCAATCACTAAGAATTTCATTATTTGTATAAACAGACAAACATTTATTGACATTGAATTTTAATTACAGTGATTTGTATACAAGTTACAGAACAAATCAACGGATGAATGCAACAGGGTTCTAAGTGCTATTGAATAAAGAAGCAGATAGGACCCTTTAATATTCATCCCACCAAATGTTAGCAACACATATCTCAACATATTTAACTAAAACATATTTTCCAACAATTTTAAAAGAACAAATACTATGAAACTTGTTATCAGGAGTTAATGATAATGACACAGGTCCAGAAGATGTTATTTGTGCATAGAGATGTTTTTCCTCGTTTGCATTTAATTATATATTATAGTTATAAGTAAAGTTGAGATTTTAGGAGTCTGCACCCAGAGCTTAGGAGTCTGCACCCAGAGTTTAGGAGTCTGCACCCAGAGCTTAGGAGTCTGCACCCAGAGCTTAGGAGTCTGCACCCAGAGTTTAGGAGTCTGCACCCAGAGTTTAGGAGTCTGCACCCAGAGTTTAGGAGTCTGCACCCAGAGTAATTGTGTATAGCTACAACAACTACACAACTATACACACACAAGAATATTTAAATAAATCGTTAATATTACAAAATATCAAAACTTACCTACAAACAAATAGTCAAGTTAAAACACCATATGGAGACAACAAGCAATGACAACCAGTTTATTTTGTCAGCTTTTGAATGCACTGTTAAGTTGCCCTATCATTCCCAATAAGTTAAATTCCTACACATTTTTTTTAAAGAAATTAGCATACATCTATTGTAATAAATGCTTCTTATGAAGGAATCTTGTGTTGAGTTTGAAAGGAAAAACAACACAATATTGATTTTCCTATTCAAATTTCCCGCAAGTACTAAAAATCTTTTATGACTGACCCGTTGAACATTATTTTTAACGATTTTGGTATATGATTACTAGGCTATAGGATTGAGTTCAGTGGTCTATATATTCCACTACGGGCATTATTGCATAAGTACTTTGTGGCTGTGAAGTACGGATAAAAATGATTTTGTTTTTATTTTGAGCGAAAGTCTACCTTTAGGAACTGATTTCTCGGGTCACTATCTCTGACATCGAATTCAAAATATATTTTTACTTGACACATACACATAAGGGAGGCAGACTGTTTAACCTATGTCATTGGTTATCTAATGTTGAGATTCAATACTAGTAATGCTAAGGCAAGACTCAAAGCAATGATGCGAACGGAAAACAATTTCAAAACTGATGCAGTAGAACTTTAATAGAAGTTTTTTAAGGTTACTTTTTTTATAAGCAAATGCTGATGAAAAGGTTAAATCAATTGGCTAAGGTCTGTTGCAAAGGCATTCAATCATTTAAATATCTTCCTGTTGATGCATAATGAAGTAGACACAGAACAAAATAGATAAAAATGCACTTAAAACATAAATACACATAAAAATATACATACAGGTTAGAAATACTGGTAATAAAAACAGAAGAACATGCTGCAAAAAGTACTTTTATTGTGTTACAGTGAATGAAGCATGAGATTTTTATTTTCAATATAATTTAAGTATTTATCAAATAATTAAACGACACATAACTGCAAGGACCCACAAATGATGAAGCGCGAAAACAATAACTTTATCAATAAGCCATTTAGAGTCAATTGTGCCTAAGTTTATAGACGTAATTTTTTCCCCATTTCAGTAGAAGCATGAGTTTTTTCCCCCCACTATTATTAAAGTATTAATCAAATAATTAAACGACACATAACTACAAGGATCTGGAAAATGATGAAGCGACAAAACCAAAAATTACCAATAAGCCATTTTGGAGAAGAACAGCCAATTTGAGCTGAAGACGTTCCCAATTTACAATAGAACATAATGCCACATTTCTAATTGATCATGCATTTAAACGTTTATTTCTGGTTAAACAGATTGACTATAAGCTATACATCCTTTGAACAATACTCTTTCTACTCTTCACATCATTCACCTTGTCTAATTAAACCAGTAAATCACCAAGTCCTACAATACATGAAGCACAATGTCACTGATAGCATGCAACAAGACTACATTCACAAAAAGGGACGGCCCTTTTAAAGTGATTTTCCTCTTCAAGAAGTACGATCTTAGCTTCAATGAATAACTATCTCAGCCATGATTGAGTACTATCTCAGCCATGATTGAGTACTATCTCATCCATCATTGAGTACTATCTCAGCCATTATTGAGTACTATCTCAGCCATCATTGAGTACTATCTCAGCCATCATTGAGTACTATCTCAGCCATCATTGAGTACTGTCTCAGCCATCATTGAGTACTATCTCAGCCATCATTGAGTACTATCTCAGCCATCATTGAGTACTATCTCAGCCATCATTGAGTACTATCTCAGCCATCATTGAGTACTATCTCAGTCACTATGAAAGATTTTCTGTTTTTCATCAAATTTACAAAGCAAAGCAATAAAAAAATCAGTAAACGTGTGGTATAAACAAGAGAATCAATGGCCACTTAACACATCAATGTCATGTTTCTGCCTTTATCAATACCGTAACTTGAACATTATTCACAGGAATTTTATTTTCTCTAAAAAAATATATTCATGAGAACGGAACTGATTAATTTTAGTGATTTAATTAATGACACGTAATTTCAAAGACACACACATTAAAAAGCTCTCAAATGAGACATTAAGGGCCACCATTGCAAATGTATTCACTCTCCTCCAATATACCTGGTAAAAGTGTTTCTGCCATCAACATTCAACACATCTTGCTATACACTCTATGCTATCTTCAACAGACAGTCCTCTTGTCAATCTAACTCTGGCCCATACACCTGAACACTTTTCTTTTCTTCTAAAATTATATTCCTCCTTAAGAAGCACTACTCAGCTTCAATGAATCATTATCTCAGCCATCATTGAGTACTTTCTCAGTCACTATAAGTACTATCTCAGCCAACATTAAATACTATCTCAGTCCCAATTAAGCATATCTCAGCCACCATCAAATATCATTTCAGCTACCATTAAGTACTAAAAACTACTATCTCAGTCCCTATATTTTGTTATCTCAGCCACCATTATATACTATCTCAGTCCGTATATTTTGTTATCTCAGCCACTATTATCTCAGCCAGCCTACAAGTCTGTGTGTACACTGCTGTAACTAGACACTGTGGATGATGACGACACGCTGCTGTTACTGTCTACTGAAGTAAGTGAAAGTCTGCGTCGATTCCTTGTACTCTTATATTTGTTTGCGTTGTATGTTTGGGGCTTGCGGCTGTCTGTTTTCTTCCCTGACCTGGCACTGCAATTCAAAACCAACACAGGACATTAAGTACCATTTTACTGAAGCACCTATTCAAAACTTACACTTATGCACAATATAGTTTATGGAAGTTAATGAAATTTCATGTCTACAAAAAATAAATGATCCCAAAATATTCGTAAGTTCATGTGTACAGGTAGTTACTGAAATAAAAATCTTGTAATAACTTGAACTGTGAGACCAATCACAAGGTAAACAACCCTCCCTGCACAACTAATTATCTCCCATTAAATATTTCAGACCAAGATGTATCCTCCTTCATGCACAACCTCACGTCATATACAGCAACTGTGTCAAGTTTCAAATGTATAGGTACATGTATATCTGTTGCATTTACAAGACATAAGATCTGACAGCAGGACGGACAGACAGGTTGATTCCTATATACCCATCTCCAAAAGAAAAGGCAAGTAATTTCTTAATGATATACTATTAAAAGAAATAGAAAGTTAAAAAAGCACTATATAAATCATGAGTTATACGTACTCTAGTCTGTTTTCTTTGCCAATGGGTTCTATATGAAAGTCATCTTTGCCTTTTAGACTGAGTAGTTCTGATACAACTCCACTACTAGAAGCCACACACACTGTACTAGTCTCTAAAGCTGGTCCTAGGTAACGAGGACACGACAGGTCAATTGACGTTTGCTTCCCTCTGAAAAAAAATCATTAAATTATAAAGTGTGTATACATATATTTGATTTGATGTCATATATTTGATTTGATGTCATATCTCTTTTTTTCCAAATTTCTTTTGTTACCTGGACTATTTTTAACATTAATGGGACATGGACAGCTGAATGTTAATTTCAATAAGTTAGTTATATATTACTGAAATGATTTTATATCAAGCATCAATGTATGAAACAATATCTGTTAATGTTATAACCAAATGTTTTGACAAGATTTATAGCCACACTGACAGTCAGCTGATAAGTTAGAAACACAATAATGCAGCATGATGTGGAAAAACTACTTCATAGACCCGTTCTAGCAGTTCAAATATCTTTTGTGAATTTCACCTGTCAGTTTTTCAGACTAGTCATTTAAAAAAACACTATACCTGATTTCTTGTTTGCTAGCTGGTACTGTGATGGCTTGTACACTGTTAAAGTACGTCACATATAGGAAGGGTTCTTTGTAGGCTGAAATGGGACAAAATAGCAAAAGTTTAACAATGGTGGTGAACACCTTGCAATGTCTTCTGACATGTAATTGTTCCAAGTATATGCAGACAAACAACAAAACTTATCCTTAAGGCGTACACACCATTGACTACAGTTCTACCATAATGAAATCTTTTGTTAGCCTATGATAATAAATGTACATGTACAATGAAAACTTTGAAATTAATAACATTCATTTGACAGCCCTGGAATTTTGAATGTTATAGAAATCAGAGTTATTCTAAATTGTTTCAACTCCCTTGGGGCCTAAACAGTTGACATTTCCAAGAATTTACATTTTTCAGACACAACTTGCAAGAGACCCGTTAAGGTTTCTACAGTTGCGGGGTCAGTGCAGGCTAGAAGTCACATGACAAAAAGGATCTTATGCTTATTGCCATCTCAATTCCAAGTCTCATGAAACTCTTTACAGATATATTTTTAAGATTGCCAAATGAATTGTTAAATAACATTTTTTGAACTTGTTTCATAAATGTTTAGTTTATAAATATCAAATGTCAAATCATCTACGGTCCTATATATAAACAATAACATACCTAGTGACAGGGGCAGACAACTCCATTTCATGTCTGCCTGCCTGCTTCGCCTCCCTTTGTTGTCTACATACACACCAAACTCTGCAAGTAAGAATTGTAAAACCTTGATTGAACAATCTCTACAAACAACTTATTGATCTAATTAAACCACCCATAATCTATACTTTGGCCTTGATTACATATGTGGTTTCCAATAGTTTCACAAATACATGTTCTTATGTAAATAATAGTGCTTTCTTCTTTCACTCTCAAACCCTCTTTCAGAAACACTTTCCCTCCCAAACCCTCTTTCAGAAACACTTTCCCTCCCAAACCCTCTTTCAGAAACACTTTCCCTCCCAAACCCTCTTTCAGAAACACTTTCCCTCCCAACCCTCTTTGAGAAACCAACAGTGTATTTTATTGAACATTTAAGCAGCTTTTTCATAGCAATAATACATTTACTCAAGATCTAAACTTTGGTTACCATGGAAACAGAGAAGGAATTCCAGCGGTAGGCCATCTGGTGAAACTTGTACAACAGCGAGAGGATAACTGTAGTGTGTGGCTGCTCCGAATGCTGCAAACGCCAGAGAGTTGTCTTTCTTGTCTACAAACTCTATAATATAGTAGAAAAGAGGGTGCCAGGTGTGTTTTACAGAGACTTCGTGAATTTGTACGGAAACAAGAAAACACAGCCTTTCGTGGTATAGGAACTTATTGTAAAAACGTTCATAAAAGTTATGTCAAACATGATTATTAAATTTACTACTAGTCATACATTGTTAAACTGTCATCACACAATCCATGTTTACCTAACTATTTATTTAATTATGCATACACTTTATATCTTTTCTCTTTGAAACTAATAAATCAGAGAGGAAAATATGACAGCTTCTCTTTCAAACTAATAAATCAGAGAGGAAAACTATGACATCTTCAGAGAGGAAAACTATGACATCTTCGCTTTGAACTATTAAATCAGAGAGGAAAACTATGACATCTTGTCTTTGAAACTAATAAATCAGAGAGGAAAATATGACAGCTTCTCTTTGAGACTAATAAATCAGAGAGGAAAATATGACAGCTTCTCTTTGAAATTATTAAATCAGAGAGGAAAACTATGATATCTTCTCTTTGAAACTATTAAATCAGAGAGGAAAACTATAACATATTCTCTTTGAAACTATTAAATCAGAGAGGAAAACTGTAACATCTTCTTTTTGAAACTAATAAATCAGAGAGGAAAACTATAACATATTCTCTTTGAAACTAATAAATCAGATAGGAATAATAATAGCATACCTGTCATGGTTGGATGGTCTAGATTGATTTTGTAAAATTTGTCTGTTCCAACAATTACAAAACTGTCTGCCAAACATATGCAGCTACATGGCTCGTCTATCGGTAACTCCTGAAATAAAAAATGTTTAAATGAAGAAGAAAAAAACACACATTAAAACTTCACTCATCCAAACAATGTAGGAGCCGAAAAATGCTCAGTTCACATTTATTAAGTTGAAGTACATGTTGAGGCTAGAATCAGTAGGTTTGAAGGGGTTCAGCATTTTTTTTAAGATTAACCTCTGCAGAGTATAATTGTATGAGAAGCATTTACAGCACATCATCTGATTTTTGGTTTATAGGTCTTATTAAATCTATGAGGCAGTCAAATTAAAAACCGAAACCAGATATTTCTGAAACTATTTAAAAGTGTGTAAAAGTAGTCACGCACATTGTTCAGTTTTAGCATTTTAATCAAACATCAATTTACATTCTTTCAGTTGAAGTACATGTTCTTTTAATTACAATTCTAAAACGTCCTGTAATTGTCTCCTATACACAAAGCAGTAAACAAGCCGTGGTTTATTAATTTGATAAAATATGGTTGTTTCTCGCTGGCGCACACATGATTTAAGTCATACGTCTTCGAACTCGTACCCATATTTTATTTCTGCGATAAAACACCTTAATTTAGAAAACTCGAAAGAAAGCTGTGTTAAAGCGGCGTTCTCAAGCATTCGCAGGTTTACCTTTCTCACACAGAATTTCTTGAGTTCTGGATTATATTTCATGACGATCACTTTCTCTGTCATGCCAACACACAAGTACACAGCATCGTTACACATCCCGACGTCAAACACGGTACAGCCTACTATATCGTCGATCACGTTATGATACACTGGCTGCGTCTCCTTCACGTTGGACTGACCAAGTCGTAACTGAATAAGTTTCTTCTCTATTGTCAACACACGACGGTCTTTGCCTGGAAAATTGAAAAACATATATCAATTGAATTCAGTTCATGTTGTATAATACTAGTTTGTTATATTTCATCACTTAATTCTGACAATTTTTTTTTTAATGATTAATATTTTGTGTAAACTATCATTATTCCCCCATAAAATATATATTTCCATTTTCCAACTAGGCCTTAAAACGTGGCCTTATTAGCCAAACTATACTGAACAACGCTTACCTATCAACTAGGCCTTATTAGCCAAACTATACTGAACAACGCTTACCTATCAACTAGGCCTTATTAGCCAAACTATACTGAACAACGCTTACCTATCAACTAGGCCTTATTAGCCAAACTATACTGAACAATGCTTACCTATCAACTAGGCCTTATTAGCCAA
>ENA-OREC01001121-OREC01001121.1-marine-metagenome-genome-assembly--contig:-NODE-1121-length-12839-cov-10.916549_pt1 | contig 12839 bp, 6 predicted proteins | sample MGYA00248626_ERZ508543 | MGnify/ENA primary metagenome ERZ508543 (study PRJEB26211, sample SAMN05518279) | marine metagenome | isolation source: Puget Sound, Washington, USA | host: Bankia setacea... | reverse complement strand
TCTCTCCCTCTCTCTCTCTCTCCCTCTCTCTCCCTCTCTCTATCTCTCTCTCTCTCTCAATCTAAACTGTAATATACATGTACATGTATTGCTAAAAACAAAGAAGTCCTTTAGCATTTTCTGTCGTCATCTAAATATACGTTATAGTCTTTATTAACTACTATGTTCGGTTTACGAGAGAAAATACTTTGTTTAATTGAAAATCTGTTATCAGTTCTCTTTTCAATATATATATACTGCTTTGATCGTGTGAATAACCTTTAGCGACGTTTTATTACATCAACTATGTCCACTTAATGCAATAAACGAACATTACAACAATATCTCCTGTAAATGAGTAAACATGTAAATGTTCAAGTCAGTATAAAACTGTATAACACTTTATTGTTTATCGTTCGATGTTTTTAATTCTAGCATCTTCGTTGCGTTTATTCTGGAGGCATTTATTCTGGAGTATTCTATTCAGAAGACGGGTAGATTGGAATCCGAAGTGGAATCCAAGATCAAAGAACTAGGACTCGGCATTGGACAGTACGCACTATTTAGTTATCTTTTATCAATTTAAACTAATTACACTTCCTGTAATCACAAATGACAGTAAACATCTACAAACTAAGACATCGTAGATTGCCTTAAGAACCATTTAAAGCACAGGAACACGAAAAGCTTGTATCCTCTTTGTGTCTAGTGAACCCTTTTGTAAATCACCTGCTAATACTTTACTTGAGAACAATACACGTTATACATGGAACTCAATCTACATGTAAGCTTATGTTGAACTTGCTTATTGAAAACAGGGCAACACGAAGTTTAGATAAGGGTCCACCAGACATAGATCAGATAGAACTTGTTAGTAACGAAGCTGAGATTGACCGCACAATACCCGCCACCGCTCGTACTACCAACAAGTCTTCCATTATACCCATAGAAGACTCTGACAGTGAGGCAGAGAGTATTCCAGACCTGTCCAACGAACGCGGTGTCAGATTCCACCTAAAAAAGAAGAGTAAGTAATAGGGGTAGATAATTCATAATGTTTGAACCGTGACAGTTACAGCCATACATAGCACATAATGTATGCCGTTAGGTTAATTGCAAGCGAAAGTCAGTGTGGAATTATTCATTCGAGCAGACTGAAACTATTCATACATACGGTATAGTCACTGTACGTCTCAACATCTGAATCTCAAACCTGCTTGAATCTAAGGTCAAGACGACAGTGTTGCATTGACTCTATATAGTTTCAACTGCTTTTACATGCACGTTTTTTATATTACGTATATACATGCAGAAGTAGAGGAAACGATAGACTAAAGAACATTTTAATAACTAATACTACTGAACAGTTTAGAAGTTACACTTTATGTTACTATTGTACTTACTGACAGCTTTACGTTTGTTATTTCCATAGAAATCGACGCGAATAATGTTTAAACAACACCAGGGGTTTTCTCAGTGCGTGACACGCCCATAGAACTGGAAGTTTAGATTTTTAGGAAAAAACATTATCACAATTGAACGTAGAAGTTCATAGAAGCACATTTTATTCCAAATACTATCATGCATCAGCTGGACGTATATTCCACGTTGTTTGAGTCTAATGCTAAACTAGTTCGCACTGCTACATGGTCAAGTCTTTCGGGTTGGTAGAATAAAGACACATGTTTACGACTCTTCATTGCTTAGGTTTTTGCATGAGCTTACGAATTGCATGTATATTATCTACATTTTTGTTAACGTATTTTGGTGGTACTTGTTCACCCTTATGTAAGGTATGTGTGTGTTTCTACAGGTCGTAAGAAGGTTGAGGTATTGTTACAACAGATGTTTGAAGGGGAGATAAATCCAGAAGACGATGGTGGAGAAGATGCATATTTATCAAAGAAAAGAACATTAACTCTTGATACAGTAACGTAGCAGTGAAAGCGATACATAGCGAGGACAGGAGAATACAGGAGATCTGTGATAAATGATCGGATAACTCTGCGTAAACAATGTGACGTAAAAATAAACGAATCAACAAGTAGTGATCGCAACTGAACTAAGGCGTTTTCTGGTCAGACTACGGGAGGCGAAATGTGCGTTGTCTTGTATCGTTACATGTACATGATGTTCAATAGAACCATCCGATGTTTATCTTTCGGTATAGACTTGAACTTCATACGTAAGAGTGTCATATATTGATGAGTGTAATTAGTTCATGTCCCTCCTTTGTGTATAACACATTGACTTTAACAACAATGTCATGGTTTGCTCATTAATCGTCGAATGAAGTTTCAAATTTAAGAATGTATGCTATGTCTTGTAATAACGCTTTAATAGTCAAATCCTTTCACATGTGTTTTTTTTTATAATTAATTAAAACATGCACATGTATGAATTAATTGTATACAACGCTAAATGCTTTTATCATTCGACTCGTGCAATGAAAAAACCCGTCATATTATGTGTGCAATATAAATTATACAATACATGTTAAAGCTTGCTTTGTGTAAAACGTTATACTTGGTTCAGTGGGTGTATATACGAGTATTCTATCACCCAGTATGCAGTAAATTGCCCGTTTATAAATGCTGTCCTTTTGAGGGATATATCAACTTGCTTTGTGCATTACAATCTTCAAACATTTCTAGAATTTATAATCAGAAAATTAAATGAGACTTTCCTGGAAGAGCGAAGTTGTAATTTTGTAAACCGTAAACTCCTTAAGGGACCATTCGCTATACACTATTGCATAGACATGTTTAGAACATAGTGAACCTTTAGATATCTAGCCTTTGTTCATGTTTACAGCCTATAACATCAATACACGTCTTAATTGTTATTGATAAACATTCACCCAAATAAATTGCCATGTGTCGATTTATTTGTAACATGTGATGTTATTTGTACGTGTATGACAGTCTAACAAACAGATCAACGCATCGAAAACAGTTTAACATTTATTAGTTCAACAACGAATGTGAAACAACAAACAGAAACGTACACATAACCAACCAAAATATAATAATAACAGGAAAGTTCCGCCAATAAGACCACTATCAGGACCGACAATACGCGGTCTTACTAGTGGATGCGGTCTTATTATCGAGTGATCCTAATAGACTATATGCGTATACAATAACTTGTATTATCAGAAGGCTAAACTTAAACTACACACTTATGATTGCAACCCATTTGGGGATCATCCGAATTAAATATACATAACATACCCACAATTAGACGTTAACTACTGTAATTGGACATATTTTACATGAAACTGTCGTAATGCGGGCTGAAACGAGAACACGTTACGACATTGTTGAGATTCCGATATTTATGAAATATTATTGAATGGTTCTTGACTAGTAATACAAATAGATTGAGGCTAAAATGAAATTATTCACTACACTTCTCGCAAACGGTAATTGGGTGAATTCCGTTCCGATGTGTGTGCGTGCGTGTGTGCATTGTATATGCAAGCTTACTAGAACTATTTTGAACACAACACACGTTTGGCACTCTCTCTGAACTTAGAACTCATTATAATGAACAACAAAGGATTCGTTACACAATTAGTCATGATCAATAGAGATCCCATCGATCTTAATATTTTATCTGTCTTATAATTCGTTATCATGACAATGGAAGCCGTGCTCCAAGTTATTGTGAAGATCAGACTTATTAAGAAGGTCACCCGAGTGGTTGTGTTGATGTTATATCGTCTCCTCTGCTGATTCATAGAGATGCTCTTTGTGCGTTTTTGTCTCGTTGATGTCGTGTTTCTGTTCCCTTCTGGTCCAGTTATGCATGCTACCTTTGTATTGTTGTCTACATCGTCACCTAGCTTGTCAAAATCGTCAAATACACCAAAGCGGTGCTCTTTGTCTTCTCCATTGTTCGACTTTACTCGGGTCTTTGATTTTGGAAGTGCATCTGTCTTCGTTAGATCTGTTGCCAACTCAACCCGCACATCAGAAACGCTTTGGTTGGTCGGGCACGAACCTTTTGAGACAGTCATAACAAGTGACGATGCGGAAACAAGGGTTGAGTTTGTCTCTTGCGAAGAAAAGCTCTTTGGACTATGTCGCATTGTAAATCGTTGGTGTTGTTTTTTTAAGAACAATGAGATGTTTACGTAGCATAATGCAATTATAACAAATTCTACTACTACCAAAATGGTCAGAGATGTGTGCCAGATGTGCAGCACTTTATAGTCAGGTATGGTGCATCGTTTAGAATCAGTGTCATTGGAAAAATAAATAAGGGTTGGCAAACATAAGGCTGTACACACGACCGATATAAACACGCAAATACATTTCGCAATAAGAACGTTGTATCGCTGGAAAAATGGACAACATGTTTTGATGAACCTGTCGATGGCAATGGCCGCTAGGAACATAGCAGACGCGTTTGATGTGACGTACGACGAAAATGACATTAATCGACACATAACTGTACCGAAAATGATACTTGGGATCAATTGCACAAATTGGATTGACGTATTCACAAAAGAACAGATTAATTCAAAACTTGCCATTGTCATTACCAAGTAATCCGTGGTCAACTTTCTCTTATTTTTCATCTGTACTAACACCACTAGAGCATTGCCGGGGACACCGAACACAAAAATGAACATCAACCAAATAAGTCTCATATATTGCTGACCGTGGAGTCCTTGTCCGATAACGTCCAGCTGGCCCGAGTCATTGCCATTTTCTTGTTGCAAATCGTTAATTCCGATGAATTCTGTTAACGGAGTTATCTGGCTGTCGTTGGTTGTGGTATTTGGAAATAATAAACCTAAGAGAAAATCTGTATCTTCAAAATCATCCGTTGGAAGTGGTATACCGTTTGAAAGATACAAAGCCATGCTCTTATGTTTTCGATTTGTTGGAATCACTGTAAGAAAAGGTTTTTTTCGTACTCATGAAGCTCTGTTAAACACGTATGTTCCTCTTCTTTAGGAACTTTAGAATAGAGTCTTAATTATCTAAAATACAAATACTCTGACCATGAAACAGAGTTTAAACTCAAGTTCGTTTCTCCTGGAAGGAAATCCTTTTGTACTCACTCAAGTAATGCACTGTCCGTATCTCAGTCACTTGATTGGTAATGGGGCTCCTTGTTCACGTCTTATATAGCTGCTAAAATGATAATATGAAAGCCAAATAAAGACCCTTTTTAAATTGCGGAAAAGACACATTCATTTATTAAATACAATACCTAAGCTCGCTATTCTAATATCCGGCTAATAAGCAAGTACAATCACTCTCTTAATGACAAAAACATCTACACAAACAGATAAATTAACAACAACAAATAGTACAATGATCGAGATATTGGAAAGTATCATTGTCTAGAGTCAATCAAACCTGCTAATAATTGTCAAAACACATTCTTGATTAAAGCCAACACCGGATATAACAATCAGGTTCGTGACGTATGGAATAAATAGGTCAGCTTGTTAACACGTTGTTGTGTTCGTCTTGGTAGAAGTTGTTTTTCTTTCGTCTCGTGCCAATCACAAATATGCTAAAAAAGAATCAAAAGCATTCTTAAATAAAGTGTCATGAAAAATAAATTCAAATAATCTTCAACAAATTTAAGGACAAATATTTAGAAAAAAGAACTTAAATGGTTGACTTTGGTAGATTTATTTTGTTAATCTGACCTACGAGTAATTTTTAAATATCCATGTCAAGTGCTTAGGTATTTGAAGAAGAGGTTTTCTGGTAAAATGTTTGTCAACTGATGAACACAAACAACTGAAATACAAGTATGGATGTTAAATTTGAAACACATGAATTTGGTAGAACTTAATACGCATATCTATATTATAATCCGACTAGGACGCATGCATGTTAGTTGCTAGTCTCAATAGACGGAGCATATTAGTGTGAACAAAGTTTACATCGTAAGATTCGTACAGAAACGTATTAAGTGTTGAATATTGAATGGTAGACTCACATCAGCAACAACAGACTGACTCCATTAAAGCCAGCAAAGAGTAGAAACGTAAACCACCGCATAACCTTCACTGTTGCTAGGTAAATAGACTGTGACGTCACTGAACTTATAACATTCACTGTCGTCTCGGCTGATGCTATCGCACCAAATATTGCACCTAGGGAAAAGCAGATCCAATCAGTCACAGTATTGTTGATAAGACTTCCAGACATAAACACCAAAATAAGTACATTTCAGATAGGTTGTACAGGTGTATTGAAAACTACAGGTTTCATTAAAACACAGTTAGTGAAAATGAATACAGAGTAAGGGCAATATAATGTAAGGTTCACGACTATATTTATAACACTAATATATTTCTTTTAATTTCAAAGACGTAATTTACACGGCTGGGCTTTCCGGCAGAGAGACACAATGGAATACTAACAGTCTCTATAGTGACGCGAGTACCGTCATGTGTAGGAGAGATAGTGCTTGCCGAGAGTGTGAATATTTCTAGTCGACAACTGTATTATATACGTATACATATGTGTGTTTTACGTTGAAGCTTTGACCATACTTACACTGTTAACATTCTTCAACTTAGAGTTTAGATTTTACCAACATGAGATTCTTTGTCGAGATTACAGATTTGTTCTACATACATTAACACGTTGATACAATAATGAGAGTTGGTTAAGTCAGCCAGGAGTAAATAGCCAACATTACAAATATACGAGGTGTAAAATAAAAACAGTATAGTCCCTTTAAATGTTTGTTTTATCACCTTAAAGAATCATAATTTACACTGCCCTTGTTTTTTTTAAAGACGACTGTGTACTATCAACACTAACACCGACCTTGCTTCTGTGGTGATGTCATCCTGGACAGAATTGCTCTTGTCATCGGAATGGTCAGCAGTCCACATGCACCGACAACAGCAGCTATCGTAAAAACATACACACAAACAATATTACTAAAAGTGTATCTAAACAGCTTAGTTTACACTAATATACATTCGATTGTAAAACAAGTATTTCTGCTTTTGTAAATCACGCTCGATTCCGTTCCTGGACACACCCAGTGCTGTGCAATGAAGGTAAGGTTTCCTGCTCAATAAAACAACTTTTTGACACGCTTGCTAACCATGATATCCTCTACATGTTTCAGTATATCTACATGGAGCCAATGTAGTTATACATCTACGTGTACGTGACTTATTTAAGAAAAAGGTTGACAAAATAACGGTAAACAGTGTACCACTTGGTTCTACTCACCTACGTACATCATTGTATCAGTGCTCGACCATGCCTCTAGAATAAATGATGCTCCAAATGAGACACACCCTAATATCGCTATACCTTCATCACTTAGAAATACCTTAAACACTATCACCAACGTCATGCTCGCAATCTGTTGCAGACCCGTTCTTAGTGCGTTGAATATTCCCATCTGCTCTGGACCCCAACAAAAAGGATTATTCAACAAATAAAGATCCTCTATTGCCTGACGACCGTAAAAGTCATATGTCGTGAGAACAAAAACTGACAACGTCACTATATACATCCAACGTTTTCCCACATTGCTATAGCTACAGAATAGGCCCCATGATTCTTTAAGACTTGCTAGACGCGAGGTACGAATTCGCTTACAACGTGCTTTCTTTGGAAACGTCTCTGGCAATATCAGTATCATAACTAGCGCCAAGGCCAATAAACCAATTGAAATATAGAAAGGGATCATGAACGAATTCGTGTCTTGCAGAAGATAGCCGACTGCTAGAGTTGGGAATGTGGTAGCAAGTCCAAAGGCAAACTGGATCATCACAATCCCAACAGACCGCTGCATTCCAACTATGGTTATATCAGAGATGTAAATATACGATGCTTGAACCACATTGAACACTTGTCCGGAGCAACCTTCTACAATATACCCTGGAATAAAGTAGTAGAGCGGCCAGTCGGTGTATACGCCAACTATTGCCCAAAGTGTCCGGAACGTCATGCCAAACCATGCTAAGTAGAACAGGAACTTGCGTCCAAAGCGGTCAGTACAAACACCGAACACGAAGGTTGCAACAATAGCCGGTACGCCTCCAACGAAATATAAATATATTCTCTTGAAGGCCGCCTTTTGTTGAATAGTCTCTTGAATGATATACTCGCTGGTATTGGTGTCCCGTTCACAGTACGCTCTTGTCGTATTTATCGTGACGTTTGGAAATGTTTCCCGTTCCTGTTTTATGTACACGTATTGTGAGAAAGTGCTGTACGTGAACGAATGAGCCGCCATAAACAGGAAAGCGGTTGGCCAGAGCAGCAAATGGCGACCTGTGATGAGTGGCACCGACCTCGACAGTTTCCGGTACGCCCTGTAGTTCATAGCTGTAATGTCCGACTCGATAAGGCTCCTACTCTCGTCTGCCTCTTTATTTCCACACATTGCCAACTTAACTGATAATGTTCACTTCTTTAACACAGCACTTACTTTAGACGTTATGTTAATTCTACATTTATCTTTCCATTGCGTAAAATAACACGTGTACAGGGTAATATATACACGGGTAGTTCATGTATGTGGTAGATGATGGTGATTGTAAACACCCAGTGTGTAGACACTTGTTGTACTGAGGTCAATAACGGTCAAGATGTTCCGACCAGAATTACGTTATTTCGTGTACCATCGTCAATTGTTGTAGTCCAATCAACAAGTTCGTTATTGTTTTATAACCACTTCGAATCGAGACGTTGATTGGCTAATTATTTCAATGAAATGAAAACCTCGACCAAGTGTCTGCTTTTTGACCTTCCATTTATCACTGCTATCAGAAACATTTGGTCAGCCTGTAGACCTGTATGGTCATAGTCCAGTGTATCTCTCTGTCTATGTCCTCTATCTGTTCTCTCTATCTCTCTCTACATCTCTCTCTATCTCTCTCCATCTGTCTTTCCCTCCCTCCCTCCCTCTCTCATGTATAATACGATTCCTCCATTTCTTATATTATCTACGGTGTACATTCACTATTCAATGTACTCTGATATATGACTACACTGTAGTGAATTCCAAATAGATGATATTGTGAACTCGGACAAAAGCTTCAAAGTCAGGTGTGTCATGTTCCCACATGAAAGAGAAAGAAAATACACGTAACAATTTCGTTTTGTGTCAAGTTCAATCATGTTTTATTCATGGTCTAATATTTACAATTAACGGATAATGAAAGAGTCACCGTGCTATTGAGTAATTTCCAACTGTTACTAAGACAAACTTTGATCTTGAAACACTAGGGTTTGAATCGCAGAAAGTCGCTGTGTCCATTAGATTTACTGTCTAAGTGTTCGGCTCAGCTCATTCGAACACTTGATGACAAAGCATATCTACACTTCCAATTAATCCCCATGGAAATAGTTTTTGTTTGACCTTTTTGTCCCGATGACGAATATACTGAAAAAAGAAAGTGTGTTATACAAGTATATAATGTAATGTTCAAACTAAACATACACATACGATTTGATAAAAACAATGTGGCATGTACATTAGACATTTGAGACAAACCTGATGAATTTGGAATACATATTCTTAAACTCTTAAAGTCTTACATGTGAATTCTCTTATGATTGTTTTCGTATAAAGTACAACGCAGTAGTAGGTATTGTTGGTTATATGACATATCCTACATTTTACCCACGGTCCTAAATTATCAAGGTGCGTTGTTGCATTTGTCGTCATCACTTAGAAGTATCCTACCTATATGTGTTAAATTCCAATCATTCATTTCAAGTTAAGGCTTAAAGCTATAACACTAAATGACCATCTAGCTGCACATTTAAACCACCTACTTCATGTGATTTTTTATTTGCTTTGTAAACAGGTAGTTAAAGTGTTTTTGAAAATGAAGATGGCAAATCAGGTAAATTTTATCTAAAGGCCTCTGAGAACATCTCTAGAAACGTTCATGCTTGTATCATAATTTGCACGAGTTTACCATTATCAACTAGACTAAGCAACTTACACCATCAGTAGCAGACTCAGTGCGTTAAAGCCAGCAAAGAGGAAAAAGGTGAATCCTCGCATGACCTTCACCGTTGCTAGGTAAATGGACTGTGACGTTACTCCTGCAATAATATTGATACCAGTCTCGGCAGCTGCAATGGCACCGAAAACCGCCCCTGGGAAAGACAAACATCCATTAACAATAACGTTACTAGCTTAATAGAAATACATATGATAAAGAATGAAGAAGATAGTAAATACGCATGTACATAGATTGGGTAATGGTTTGTATATCTGTGTGTTGTTATACAAAATATAATACGTGTAAGCTATGATTGGTCCATTGGTTGGTTATGCTGATGTTTTATATTTATATATGATGTTAATAAAAGTAGATTCAGCTTAGTGCCAACATATTCATAACACTGTTTCCTTGCAAATCAAAACTGCTATATAACAGTCTTTCAATAGTACATTGTATTTATATTTAGTGAGGTATTGTGTTTATCCGACGTACATCATTACACAAAAAGCGTTAAACAAAACAAAAAAAAGAAATAAATGTACCCACCTTGTTTCTGTGGCGAGGTCATTCTTGACATAATTGCCCGCATCATTGGGATGGTCAACATACCACAGGCTCCTACCACAGCAACTGTAGAATTAGCAAAGACATATTAGTTGTGAAATAATATTGCTTAAATCAAAGCGAAATATTAAAAATTGCTTGTTCTGTACAGGTAGTAATCGTCACCTTAAACGTGCGATTTATTCCCTAAACACATATTTAGGAATCAGTTGATACAAATTAATATACTATTTCATTCAATACGATTAGATGTGTACTTAAGTTAGTGGCGCTAATGTGATTACCTATATACAGCATTGTGTCTGTAGTTGCCAATCCCTCTAGAACGAAGGACACTCCGAAAGATGCACTACCTAGGATGGCAATACTTTCATCATTCAGAAATTTCTTCAGTATAACCACAATTGCCATACCCCCTATCTGTTGTAGTCCTGTCCGCAATGCGTTGAAAATACCCAGTTCTTCCGGGCCCCAGCAGAAAGGGTCATTTAGCAAGTATAGCCCCTCCATGGCAAGTCGTCCGTATAAATCATAGCATGTGAATGTGAACACTAATAACGTGAGTATATACATCCAACGCCTTCCAGTATTTTCTTGGCCACAAAACAGTCCCCATGAGTTCTTGATATTGTCTAAACGTGAACTCTGGGCGTATTTGCCGCGTACTTCAGGTGGGTAAGTCTCAGGTAAACATAGAATTAAAATCAGGGTCAATGCTAACATTCCCAAAGAGATGTAAAATGGCAAAATAAAAGAATTTGTTTCCTTCAGCATGAATCCAACAGCCAAACCAGGGAATGTTGTTGCGAGCCCAAAGGCGATCTCAATCATGACTATACCGATAGAACGCTGTTTACCAACGGTGGTAATGTCTGACATATAAATATAGGAAACTTGGATGAGATTAAACACCTGACCGGTGCACCCTTCGACGAAGTAGCCTGGTATATACATATACAATGACCAGTCAAGATTCATGCCAACCGTGACCCAAACAGTCCTGAAAACCATACCAAACCAAGACAAATAGAACAAAAATTTACGTCCTAGTCGATCTGTAAAAACGCCAAACACAAACGTTGCAACAACTGACGGAACTCCACCCACAAGGTACAGGAATATACCCCAGATTGCCGCTTTCTCTTGGACATCTTGTTGCAGTAAGTAGTTGGTGGAATTGGTGTCCACGTTGCAATAGGCCTTGGTAGTATTTATAGTAACGTTTGGAAAGTTGTCCCGCTGTAGTTTTATATACAAAAATTGCGAAAAAGTGGAAAACGAGAAAGAGTTGGCAGCCATAAAGAGGAACGCTGTCATCCATACGAGAATGTATTGACCGCTATAGGACGGCGTCGTCGGAAGCTTGATCTCGTCTCCATTAACAGAACTGACCTGAGAGTCCACGAGACGACTCCGTTCGTCGGGCTTCTCATATCGACCATTCATCAAGTCCATTATATGTACACAAAGCCTTCAACTTGATAATCCGTCTAGTTATATCCAATCGTAAAACCAATTGGTTCGGTACTTTGCTTATCTTGTGTTGTTTATAACTCCTTTGCTAAAAAGCTGCGTATTGAAGTACCGAATACCACACGGACGTTAAAGCGGACAAGAACCACGTGTTGTTGCGCAGGTTTACTCTATACGAGTACTTGTGTAACTTAGTTAGCATACGTCGCTTTCAATTGGTGCAGTTTAATCAGTTAAGTCTATAGTTTGACCCATAACTAGGCAATGTTGCAAGTGTGAACCTTGTAAGTAGTGGTGAGACTGGCTACATTGAATATGTTATCTTCATCCACAATGGATTTGAAACTGAGTGTCCGACTCACTGTAGCTGTAAAGGTTTACATGTACGTTAAAATGGGCTTCATTAAATAGCTAATGTTACTAGTACGTGGCTAATCGAAAGTTCAATAAACGGCCTAGGTCCACCAAATGACTGGTCCATTGCTTAACCTCACCAATATATTATGAAAAGTTTACAGCAGGACCATGCATAGCCTTATCACTGAACGTTAATGCTCAGATAAATGTAAACATCTACTAACGAAAGTAAACACGTATTCAACAAATTGTTTTATTTAATTAAACGCATTAGAGGTTAAACGACAATCTTAATAATCAATGTGTGTTTTCAGAATCTGTGTCAGTCTATCCTTTATTGACGCTCTATGCACTTATTATCACCTTTTGTCTTAAGAATAATTTCAAATCGTCTACATATTTTGCCTTACACAAATTTGATCCTTCTATGTGTATACAAACTGCAAGAGGTATTACAGTGCACACCACTTGCCCCTCTCCCCCCCCCCCCCCCCCCCCC
>ENA-OREC01001120-OREC01001120.1-marine-metagenome-genome-assembly--contig:-NODE-1120-length-12842-cov-13.374305_pt1 | contig 12842 bp, 10 predicted proteins | sample MGYA00248626_ERZ508543 | MGnify/ENA primary metagenome ERZ508543 (study PRJEB26211, sample SAMN05518279) | marine metagenome | isolation source: Puget Sound, Washington, USA | host: Bankia setacea... | reverse complement strand
TGACCACCAGTTCCCTGGGCTTTGAGATGGAAGACGAACAGTCCTAAACGCAGGCCTACAGTCAGCCAAGTCACGGCTTCACCAAAAACTCAAAATGTCCTTGTACAGCCGTAGTACCACCGTGATACACCATGATAGTCCTTGGTTAATCCGTCATGACACATTGTCAGTTTGTGTTCGGCAATCTTCAGGAAATTGTAGTGGATCCGGCATGAACTGTATGCACGCCAATGATCTCTGTGGTGAATCCAGGGTCTTCGTGATATGGTACCATCACAACATGTCGTAACATTCCTGTTATGACTCTCTGTCGCATCACTACGGGAATACGGACAGAAGAGACGGTCAGGTATCATTTCCTCATCAGTGACACAGAAGTTAGAACCGCCACTATGAAGGCAACTGGTTATGTGTCGTTATATTGCACATACAGAGGTATCCTTGTTTTATGTATATTCTATGGTGGAATACTTGAAAGTTATACTTCTAATCACAATAAGTTTAACTAATTACTATAGAGTTTACTCAAAATGTAAGTCTTGTATAACTGCTCTGTACTTGTCCTATATATGCTATATGATGATTGGTAGCAAAGTATGTAGAAATTAGTGTGGAAAAAACACACAAGCTATAGGATATTTGTTATCATTTTATTATTTACAGCTTTTTACTGGTTAAATATTGTTTTTACATGATCTGTTGTTGATGTCAGTAGAAGTTTCTGTATACCAAAACAGGAGCAAAAACAATAATTGAAATAGGTGCAGTAACGTTATAAAATGAGAGGTCATATATTGACTGTTGATTTAGCACTAGACCATGATCGATGCCCAGAATAACAAATCTGTAATAACGTGCAGTGAAATTACTTAAGTTACATAACATTGTAACAATGTTGAGACAATTGTACTGTTACATAGGTCGCTGTCTGGATCACGTTATCATGAAGAGTTCAGGTATCAAGTTTTAACACAACACTCTTGCTGCATATCTTAACATTCTTTTTTACTGAATTATTTTTCATACAGATACTTCAATGACTACAGCCAGCCATATCAATGAGGGAGTAATCTATTCCCAATGAAGAGCATATGAGTGTTGAAGTTAGTTTAATATACAAGAATGGTACACACAAAGTTTATGATGTGTAATGTACTACATGACAAAGACTGTTTTCTGTATTTAGTTGAGTTGTATCTGTAGTAGTATTTCCTATGTACCAGATGAAGGGATGGATCTTGTGGATGTGTCTACTGTGTCTGAACCTAGAGTACCAGACATTATGTAGAAACAGTAACCGCAAATGTCTATATCTCCAACGTTTTACTTCCACAGTTTTATCCAGTTGGATTGATCTTCACTCCCTGGCGAATCTGTCCCCAACCAATCAATCTGAATAAAGAAAAGGATGGAAATTCATGTATGGAGTTATAAAAAACAGTTATATCTGAACCATAATGGTGTTGATACTCAATAGGCAACAAGGGATGCCTTCAGCATGGATAGAGGCACAGACAGATTGAGGTAACGCAATGCACTTTCACTCGCAATAAGTGTTAAATATATAATGTTTTGCATCCGTAATTCAATGTAAATCTATTCGTTTTCTTCATTTCTGATAACTGTGTCTTCTTTCTTTATCAATGCATCACTACAATTTAGAAAGTTCAACAAAACCATTTGTAAAATGTTGATTATTTGCCAAGTTTTTTAAATTGCATTTTTGGAAAACATTGAATAAAGCTTATATGGACCTATCTTAGGTTATTACCACAGTGGACCTAGTTCATGTATAAATCTATGCTGTCTGGCTTTAAGTTAACTACTGATGGTATATTGAATGTAATTAGGTGAAATACTACCTCCAGTGTTTCTCTACACGTCGACTAAGAGCAATCTTCTCTCCTATTTCTGTACATACAGGGTTAGTGAGACCAATCTTGGCTAAATCAGCCTTCACAGCCAGCACACGACCTCCAGTAGACAATGACCCTATATTCACCATCAATATCTCGTTCTTGGTTAACTTTTGCACCTGAAGTAATAATAAAAGTAAGTTTAGCAACCTTATTTCAAAGCAACTATTGCTTTCTATTAGACATAGTATTTGGCAATGTAGAGACAGTGAGTTAGTAATAAGAGTTGTAAACATGGGGTAAGTTTTTGCTGGTTTATTATTAGATACATCCAGCTACATCATGTTTATATATCAGCATTTATGAAGTTAATAAGAAATTACTAAAAGTTTGAAGGAAATTTAAAAACAAAACATATTTTTAAGCGTTGTAAAATTAGCTTAAATAGTACTGCTGCTAGGTATACTGAAAAACTCTGGAATTAAGATAGTTATTAGTTTCAATTATTAACAAAAAGAAACTTAAACAAATAAAGTTTCCTACCTTAGCTCCTCGTTTGTCTCCCTCTGTTTTTACTCCTAACAATCTACGGAGGAGGAAGAAAGAGATGGTGAGCTCAGTGTAAATGTCGGGTAGAGCCCCTACAGCTCCAAGCACCTGCCCTACCATACGATCTGCTCGGCACAATGTGGGATCTATCTTAGTTCCAACACCTGAAGTAAAATTGTACATGTCACTCACAGTGATAATTAATGTTGAACGAAAATTTAACTTCACTAGTTACGTAGATTAAACCTTTTTTTCCAATATTTTCATTTTCGTTACCAACACAGTTATCTAAATTACTGCAATGACGCACAGGCCTGGAGGCTGTTTGATCAATAATTCTAGGTGTACTTTTGTTCTTACATATGGTATCCATTGATGTCATGATGTCAGGCCTAGGAAATGTTACAAACATCCAGCAAACGGTAATGTTTAATTTTGAAAACCCTTCACTTTAATTTGACATTATTGTTTATATGTAAAAAGGTAGAAAACATTTACCTATAAGTCCTCCAGGGGCCGCATACTGTAGATCATTCTGTTCAGCAAACAAGGAAACAATTCTAGACTTGATAGGTTTACATGTTAGTTTGCCATCATCATCTTTGGACACCATTCCTGGTCGCACTTCAATCTCCTGGCCAACCTGAGGAAAGTAAATAACAGATGGTGTCAAATATATACAACTTGATCATTTAATCGATGTCTAGTTTATACCGGGTTTGGTGGTATAAAGTGCCATTTTCAACAGCATGTCTGATATGGTAAGACTGACACTTCCTGGAGAACCAAAACAGTACATAGACAAATAACAAAACACAAGCTTTCACTTGAAAACATGAATAAGAATTAGAACGTCATTAAGAACAAGGCTTCAACAAACCAAATATCTGTTTGTAGATGTGGCTTTATTCTATTTAAGTTTATTTCAGTGACAAATTAAAACTGAAAATCTTGAATGTGGGAATAAGAATACTCTGTCCAGTGATCACACCCATCTCCACACATGGTACATGCTCTTAGCACATAGAATTCATTATTGTTATCTCACCTTCAGAACACCTTTAAGAATACTGCCACCAGCTACTCCACCCTTCAGTTCATCTACTTCACATCCTGGCTTGTTTACATCAAAGGATCGGATCACTATAACATACACAAAACAAAGGATTTATATAAACAAATTGTTCCATCATGACTCATTCTTGATATTTCAATAGAGATTACAGTTAATATCTTCATTTTCTACAATAGTTGGTTTTTACATGTTGTGTTTTCATTTTTTTGTCTATAAAAATCTTCGAACAAAATGCTTTGATGAAACAGTCAGATCAAGTAATGCATAACTCATACTATTGTTATTTCAGCAATGTGCCGACTTTTAAGAATAGTAATTTACTCTCCATGCAAGTTTCCGGAGTAACATTACTGCAAGTGCAACATTTTTTGTGTAAGATGAACAAACATTCTCCCCTATCTACACTATAATTTATATTTTCTTTTGTTAAATTGTTGGTTCAAACAGTTTAAGCAAAACACACCATGCCATGACTCACAAAAAAAATAATATTTGTTTTTAATTTTCACAATAGCCAAAGAGCCAAATAATTTGTCAGACTAGTAAAAGACTGTCTTTCGTGATCTCTGATGAAGGTATTGTGTAGATGGTTCATCACTCACCAATAAGTCTAGGTTGTGAGGTAAAATCTCTCTCTGGTACTGGAATTTTCTTTGTTATATATTCACATACCACATCTATGTTATACTTCAACTGGGCTGATATAGGAATTACTGGGGCACCTTCAGCTATTGTACCTGTAAAATATGAACAGGGAAAATGCACTATCAAGTCAAAAGTACAAATGTTGCTGGTTGATTTTTCTCTGTGAAAGTAGTTCTCATTGCCCATATTAGTTTCCAATCTGTTGTGTGGTTTTAACAAGAGTTTTTTCACCTTCGTTGATTGTCTTGACTTTTGATACAATTATTAAGAATGGTATATGGTTGAGCTACTAACTGTTACTCTGTATGGTTATTAAAGTAGAGTTCTGCTAATATGACCAGACTCAGGACAGGAAAATGGTCTTAACAGCAAGACGCAAGGTGTTCTTAAAATTAAGGTCTTTATAGCGAAACTTTATTGCATCTGAGTATAAAACCAGGGCACGAAAAGTTCACTCATCCGATCACTCAAGACGGAGTGACTAGTGAAAATTCTAAAATCTCTAATGTAGTTTTCTTGTTTTCACCATACTCTATTATTAGCAGGATGAGTAGAGATTTTGATAATTTTCATGTCCTCAAAACATAACATAACAAAACCTGAACTTACCTTTGACAAAAGCTAGAATCTGTTCATACTGTTCCTTAGCTTGACTTTCTTTAACCAGGTCGATTTTGTTTTGCAGGATGAGAATATGTTTGAGTTTCATGATTTCTACTGCAGCTAGATGTTCGGAGGTCTGAGGTTGTGGACACGATTCGTTGCCGGCTGAAGAAAGAAAGTAATGCACATCTAGAGATTGTCAAAAACTAAGAAACAATAACTGTTCAACTTATCAAATTAAATCAATTTTGTTAGGCGAGATCGACCGCTATTGGATATAAGAACAGGCTTTTACACACGTAATAGACCGGACACGAGCACAGTTGAGATTGAGCAGAAGCCATGACCTGACAAGCTCGGGCACCAGCGCAGTTGTGATTGAGCAGAAGCCATGGCCTGACAAGCTCGGGCACCAGTGCAGTTGTGATTGAGCAGAAGCCATGGCCTGACAAGCTCGGGCACCAGCGCAGTTGAGATTGAGCAGAAGCCATGGCCTGACAAGCTGGAGAGCAAGATGACTGTGATAATGTTGTTGATATCTGCTATGTAAACTTATTACACGCAGATAAAACCTTATATAAATATACAAACAGTGTGCTTTAAACTTAATTAAAAATACAATATCAAAGTTTGTTTTATAATTAGAGGTCATATCATTAAATGTTTGAGGAACATGTGCGTCTTTAATAGCATGTGTTGTGGATGATGGATAGACAAGGGGGGTTGGGTCATCCACTTTACATTGTGTGCTTGGTAATCTTGGTACATTTATGGATGATACAAATAATCCTATTTCATGTGATTATCCTGGTCGTTTTACTTTAGAGACATTCCTCATGTAAACAACCCAAATATACCTGACATGTCTTAATAACTTCCTGGTGGAAATCATTGACTGAGGTTTTAATGTCAAAATCAGAGAGTACAACGACAAAACTTGTATGATTTAAATTTGCAGCAATCAGTATCTTCATTTAGCATTGAGTGTATCATCTACATGCAAACATCACAGCTATATACTCACCTATAAGAAGTAAAGCAGCGTCCATAACAGCTGCTCCGTTCAACATGGTGGCCATAAGAATGTCGTGACCGGGGCAGTCCACAAAGGATACATGTCTGTAGAGAAAGACAACAATGAACACGCACACACAACAATCAGTCTATAAAAGACAACAATGAACACGCACGGACAACAATCAGTCTATAAATAAAGGTTATCATACTCTTACAAAGGTCTAGTGTTTTTTCTGCTTAAATATTTCATTTTTACCTATTACACACAATAGAAGGTTCATTGACCAAAAGCAGATATAAATAGCTCTGTTTTTTCTATTGATTTAGTCAAGTAAATTCTGATGCAACAAACACGAAACATGCCGTAGAACTCACGACAGTTGAAATATTACATCAGCTGCTTCTTATGATAAGATTTGAAGAGTATCATATGTCAAGTAGTTGTTTCTTGGGAAATAGTTAATTTCAATGAGTTAAACAATGGTGTATTATTAAAGCTGTACTCATGATGTATAAATAAAACAAGGAATTAGCTGGAAGTGAGGAATGCTCCCCAAATGCCTATTGTCTATAACAGGCAGAACTTGTTATTTAACACTACTTGTACACCAAGACATGGCAAAGAAAACCACCTTTATGTAAAGAATTAAAGACGTAAGATAGGATTATGGTTCTTGTCTTATGCACTTCTTCTCATTTTCATCTATGTATGTATCAAGTTTAATTTAAATCCCTTTTGTACTTTCCAAGATATGGCCAGGACAAGCAACCATTATGAAAAATAAATGGTGAAGGGGAGATAACTCTGTAGGTAGTGCAGTGCACTTCCTCAGACTGCCATTCATCTATAATAGACCAAGTTTCATTTCAATCCCATTTGTACTTTCAAAGATATGACACAGACAGGCAATCAATATAAAACTAAATGGTAAAGTGGAGATAACTCAGTAAATATACAGGCAGGATTATTGTTCTTGTGCACGGCACTTTCTCTCACTGCCATCTATCTATAAACCAAGTTTCATTTCAATCCCTTTTGTACTTTCAAAGATATGGCTCGGACAGGCATCCATTATGAAAAATAAATGGTTACGGGGAAATAACTCTATAAATATATCGGGTAAGTTTTTGGATATTGGACACTGCCCTTCCTCATACTGCCATCTATCTATAAACCAAGTTTCATTTCGATCCCTTTTGTACAAGACATGGCCCGGATAGGCAACACTTATGAAAAATGGTTATGGGGAGATAACTCAATACAAATACAGGGTAGGATTATGGTTGTTTGGTTCTGTCCTTCCCCTCATTGCCATCTATCTATATACCAAGTTTTATTTAAATGCCATCAGTAGTTTTAAGTTATCTGCCGGACAAGGTACCGGACAGATGGACAAATCGTCGACTATATGCTACCCCCTTTGGGGAGCATAATAAGAAAAGAAAAAATGAGTACAGGAGTTTAAATTTGACAGTATCAAACAGACATAATATGACTTACCTAAGAAGCTGAAACCTTCCAGAGCAGCCTTGTCTGTCACAGACGAATGAATCTTCCTTAGAACTTGAACATGATCTGTAACTACCAGGTCTCGGACAGGCATCGTTGTCACATTTGTATATCTACAAACACACATAACAGTGGGAAATATGAATTATAGGTACAGAAATTATGTTTCCTTTAAGTTAAAATATCTCTCATAAACGTTGCTACAAAGTTGACCATAAGAAAGTAATTTACAATGAATGCAGGTCAGGACAGAGCAAACCAATAAAGGTTTGAAAGAAATTTACATAATATAAATTGACCACGCCTTATATCAAATCACAAATTTGTTCATTGGTTTATAAATTTTGTATACGCTTTGTAAATTTAAGTGTTTTTTTCCTTTTAACTATGGCACATTGCAGGGAACCATAGAAATACGCCTTTAAGTATACATAAAACATGGGTTGTCTTAGTCACAATACAACTGGTCTGTCCCAGATTTGTTCCATCCTGTCTGACAACCATTCTGATGATTAAAAAAAACAATGCAAACTGTTTCAAAACTTACCTTTGCATTTGCATATCCCAACTTAATTGTAATATTTCGGACTTTCTCATTCTTAAATCTGACAGTCTGCAATGAAAAACAAACCATTGTTTAGACATACCATCAAAACAATACATTTATTAAAACTTCTGCATGAAAGGAGCAGTTTTAATTTAAGACTTAGTTTGGGAAATATGTAATATACATGCCATCAATAATTTCCCTGCCAAGATGACAAAGTGACTAAAAATGAAGAAACCAAACCCTATTTATATTGATCAAAGTTGAAATTTAAAGTAAACATAAAAATTGCAATGTGAATAATTTACCTGTACTCCAGAAATGGCTTTTACTAATGTAGACTTTCCGTGAGCTACATGACCAATTGTACCTGGAAAATAGTGTGAAAGTTTTATATCAGTTGCATTGCAGATTACACAAATTGAACTGACAAAACAATTTAATTATAGAGTGTTTTATGTACTGTCAGAGTGTATTGCTTATAGTCTGAACAAACCTGGTGCAATTTAGTAAATGTGTCTACTGATACAAACGTATTTTATTACAGTTAAGCCAGTTTTGAAACAAATTAAAACTGTCCATTCATACGGTATTTGCTTATAAGGGATAAAACAGCACTCACAAATTGACTGACATTCTTATTTTATAAAAAGCCTGTTGTGAAATATTACCTATATTGATTGTTGCCTGTCTGCTAATAACCTCATGTGTAAGAGGAGTCAACTTTCCTATATTCTGAAAAGGAAAAAAATCATGTTATTATATAATACTTCCATACTTAAAACATTTCGCCCTAAGAGGTAAAGCATTTATTTTTAAGAACGTATAGGAACGAACAATCTGTACTTGTAATTGGAGGATGCTTGTTGTTTCTTTGACTCAAGCAGCAAACTTGCTTAGTTCTACACAAGTCTAGGTATGGATTCAAGCTTGGTTTCACATTCAAACTTAAATAAATTAGTATCAACTAACACTGTGTGCCTGTTGGCAGATTGGCATTTATGTGCTAAACTAGACTAAAGCTTGTAATTTTTCTTAGAAGCAGACTTATTTGGACTGACAAATAACTTATTGCTATGTTTAAGTATTGGACAAGTGTCTGTTTGCAAGTTTAAAACATTTAAAGCAGTTGTTTTTCTTATTATATTAACATGACATAGTTAATGGCATGTGGTTACAGTTGTACAACTGTTCCAACAGAAATTATGGAATTAAGGATCCCATCTGTTAGCTTCGAACAACAAGTCATTTCTGTTTTAATCAAAACATAATGCCACATTACGCTCGGTTAATGACCAAGAGGTGATTTAAGTCTAAATTTCTCTTAATAATTGTTTTACAAAAAATGCTTGATTTCCCCACCCATTTCATAAACACGTTTACCGGCACATACTTTTCAAATAAATCCATCCTTAAAACGCTTAAAATTGCCACATATATGTCTTATTAACTAAGAAAATATGCTCAAAAATTATTGTGCCTAACCAAAGTTGCTAGATCCTGCTTTGACAGGTGAGGTTGCAGTGTTTTCTGCGATTGTTCTGTTTCAGCTGTCATGTTGGTTCTGATGCAAGATGCACTGTTTTCCCGTGTTTATACAGAAAGTAATCACAAAGAGGGAACCAATTGTCACCCAGAATGCAAGCGCGGGAGTTTTATCCAATCACGTAATGATTCGTCAGTCACTTCGATATCAATGTTGACCCACTTGTTTACTTTCATTTCCTTGTTTATGGCGTGAATGTTTAATGCAATTTATCGGAAAATCCGAGTCACTGCCTCTTATATATGCTGATCTGATGCAACACTTGTTCAATTCGATTGCTGTAGTCTTGGAATTTTCTTAGGCAAAATTTTAACCCTTAAAATATGGTTAAATTTGGAGTGCAATCATGTTTATTTTTGGACCATGTGCTTTTCGCTTTCTAACAGAAACAATCAGCTGTTGACAATGGATTACCCTGACTTCTGAACATGGCTCAGACAACATGGATTGCCGTGGTTCTTGGAACTTGGTCCGTTCTCTATCTAATTGATGCATTTCTAAAGGTAAGCAACCAGGTTTGGACAGGTTTGTTTCTTATAATTATTAAATTTAATTGTAAAGTCTTTTAAATGTTTGATTTTGTTTGAATAACAGCATTATATATTTGTTTAATTGTTTGGATTGGTAGAACACAGCAGATCCTGAGTTTGTGTGACAAAAGTAGAAGAACGGTGCAGGTTGCCCATTAATTTAGTACATATCACCTGAGTTGCAAGCAGGAGCTAGGTCTCAATTAAGTTGGTTCCAAAACTCTTGTAATGAACACACATGACATGTCATCATATTCCACTATGACTCATCAGCACTTGAACCTACCACATCTACAAAAAAAGAAAAGCAGAAACCTAGTAACAGTAGTATCTAATCTTGGATGTTAATTTGAAACCATAGCGAAGTTAACCTTTTGTTATCATTCATGTTATTATCAGTTGTTTGAACCGCAAGGTAATCAGAGAATATTTACGCTTCCACCTAGGTATATTTCATAAAAGTGAATGGCATTTAATATAATCAATCTGGCAAAAAATAGGATTTCTTTGATTTATTTTGCTTATAAATTGTATACTTTTATTCCAGACCCAGCCATGGTCCGCAAGATGGTACATGAAACTACTTGACAGGACAGGAATGTCTGTCTCTGTATGTCAGATGAGATGGTATTCCACAATGATGAACAGAACATTTGTAAGACTTGCACAATGGCGACCGCATTTCCTCCGTACTTGGTTTACTTGTGGAGTTTTCTTTGGTCTTGTTGCTATGCTTCTGTCTGTGTTCCTGCTGACTTTGATAGTATTCAACACCCTCACAAGAAATACAGTAGAAAATCAGGTTCTCACCCCTATTGTAAGTACAAAGTTCGGTTATCTTAGACGTAAATGTAATATTTATATTAAAGTATGAAAATCATATATTTACTTGGAAGTCTGCTTTGAGATTGTCATTCTTTTTAACAGTATATTTGTTGTATACTTTTATCACTTGCTTACATTAGGCATTTTAGTTGAAGTTGTGCCTAAAATTAGTTTAAACCCTTTGTTCCAAGATGCATATATACCGGTATTTTAAAATAATAATTGTCATAAAGATTGACTTGATCATCCATTATTAGTAAAATCAAGAAAAACGCTATTCATCACTGTAGGGAACAATGTTGCTTCACTATGTTTACAATTTGTTTATCACGTTTTAGATGCCAGGCGTGAACTTACCTGCAAGTCAAATCTCCTATTATTTTCTGACTCTGTTGATTTGTGGAATCCTTCATGAAATTGGTCATGCTATTGCTGCTGTCAGGTAGTTATGACAGAAGTTTTCATTTTGCTGCTTTGGTAGTTAATTAGTTTAAGAATTGTGAGCTTTTCCTATAGTTTATGATTTTTTATTAATAAAATTATGTGTCTTGTCTAATACATGTAATAGGTAAGCTAAAAATAAGAAAATTGCAATACAGTAATTTTTCCACTTTTGCTGCATCCAAAACTACTCTTCAGGACAGTAAATGTTTAATGAGTGGACTTGTTGTGCCCTTAGGCTGACTTTATCACAGATTACTTACAAACTTTGTGAAAAATTGTTTTTATAAGTCGAGATACAAAAATGTTTCTTATCTTCTGAAATAACCAAAAGATTGATGCAGCTTATTATAAGTTATTAAAGAGTAATTCTCAAGATATCAGCATGTATAGTTTAGGTTTACCTGTTACACTCAAACTGTTAATACATGATTGTTTCAGAGAACAAGTGAGAATCAATGGCTTTGGTTTGTTCTTGATGCTCATCTACCCTGGTGCCTTTGTGGAAATGTCGACAGAACATCTCCAAATTATCTCCCCTATGAGACAACTCCGTATCTACTGTGCCGGTGTCTGGCATAACTTCATCATTGTGATCATTAGCATTGCTATACTGTTTACCTTCCCTTGGTTCATTATGCCATTCTATACAACAGGAACGGGTGTTGTGATAACCCAAGTGTCAGAGGTAAAGTCTAGTTTTTTTTGTATGGAGTGTACAATGCTACTTCTCTTATCAACAATCTTACCATTGGAAACCCTTTGACAAGAAAAACTTGTAGTAAAGCAGTTTTGAAGAAGAAACTGTATTCTTGTAGTTCAACGATACAAGTAAAAAATAATGATGTAGTGTCTTCCTCTTCCATTATTTGGGACAGTTCACTTTCACTGATTAATGGTAAATTGATAAGCATATACTTATGTTTGGCGTACACAATCTGATTGCATAGTTATCCTAATTTGGCACACTACAAATGTATATACATGTTGTACATGTAACTCAACATCTATGATTTAATGTACATGTATGAACAAATCAAGTTTAAAGTCAACACTATTTAACCAATAAATATGAAGTTAATACTGTTCTCAATGTATTTGACGACTGTACATTGTAATCAAATTATGTGTTTGGTTTCCAGAATACTGCTGTTTCTGGACCTCGTGGTTTGGCAGTAAGAGACCCAGTTACAAGTATTGGGGCATGTACAATTACTTGTATCAAAGATTGGAACCAGTGCCTAGCAACCAGTATACGAGAACCCTCACTTGGCAACTGTCTGCCAGTCTCCATGATTACCGAGTTGGATACAGCAAATAAGAAGAAGCTAGATAAAGGTTTGTGGAAAATTAAGTCTTATATGTAAATTTTCTTTTTATACAATATTTTAACAAAACTTTTTTGCAATTTGTAAACATGCTAAGCTACATATGGTTGGAACAGTTATAATTATAGTAAATGAGTGTATAACTATAAGGCTGAGGGGCTGGTGCACTGGTAAGTACACTCACTTCTCTCCACCAAGGCCTAAGTGCAACACCCAACATTTACATGGGAGATGATTAACAAGTCGAGCAGATGGTTTTACAGAGAAGAAGTGGTTGTACATAGATTGTTGTTATGAGACCAGCGCTACACATCTGTGTTTTATGTACCAGTTTTTGTTTTACAGAGAAGAAGTGGTTGTACATAGATTG
>ENA-OREC01001119-OREC01001119.1-marine-metagenome-genome-assembly--contig:-NODE-1119-length-12844-cov-16.369781_pt1 | contig 12844 bp, 2 predicted proteins | sample MGYA00248626_ERZ508543 | MGnify/ENA primary metagenome ERZ508543 (study PRJEB26211, sample SAMN05518279) | marine metagenome | isolation source: Puget Sound, Washington, USA | host: Bankia setacea... | reverse complement strand
CCCCCCCCCCCCCCCCCCCCCCCCATTTACAAGCCACCATTCACTACAGTCCTGTAAAAATAAAAGTTGCTACTCGTTGTGTGACCTTCAATACATCAGCTACACGTTATCTCATTAAACACAAGTAAACATGGCCGTTAGAGAGCTGCCGCGACCTAATTTTATCTGTATCTCGGTCTTCTCTCACTTTATTTTTGCATCAGATTAAAATTTTGATCACAGAGCCATTGTCAAATTCCCTGTAACTGACTTGTTTTTATTGAAATTTATTCATTTTTTGTGTGTTGAAATGTACTTGTTTTATTGAAATGCACTCTTTCTTTGTTGAAAATGAAATTAACTTGTTTTTTTGTTTTTTATAAAACTTACTAGTTCTTGTGTCATATCAAATCTATAAACTCTTTATGCTGTTACTGTATTAGGGGCCATGGACACTAGAGAGCAGCATGCTTGGTTTTTATTGGGTAAACAGCTTTTGTCTGTATCATATGTTTTGTTTTCTTCTCATCTGAATCAATTCTATGTATTTTTACACAACACATGGTTAATCTAGCCCTTAAACTACAGATGTCAGAACACTTAAAACTGTGAAACCTCATAAAGGTCAGAAAGTCAAATTGAGAAAACAAATCCAATAAATACTCCACAAACTACCCTCTGCATTACACAAACTACAGCACAAAGTACCCTCTGCATTACACAAACTACAGGACTGTTGAAATCAAGTCTGAAGGTCAATACATTTGATTTGTCGCCTGCTGTTATCCTAGATTATATTGGTCATGTGGTTTTGTTTTTATTGATACCAACTTGTCTGATGAAATCAGTGAGATCTCTGTGAAGTAATGAAGCAATTCCAGACAAGCATCTTCCCCAAAGTTTTGTGTGGTATGATGTTTGCATTGATGTATACATACTGAAATTGATGGCGTTATAATAGGAAATATAGAGTTTCGTTATTATAGGAAATACAGAGTTGCGTTATTATAGAAAATACAGAGTTGTTTTATTATAGAAAATACAGAGTTGCGTTATTATAGGAAATACAGAGTTGCGTTATTATAGAAAATACAGAGTTGCGTTATTATAGAAAATACAGAGTTGCATTATTATAGAAAATACAGAGTTGCGTTATTATAGGAAAAACAGAATTTCGTTATTATAGGAAATACACAGTTGTTTTATTATAGGAAATACAGAGTTGCGTTATTATAGGAAATATAGAGTTTCGTTATTATAGGAAATATAGAGTTTCGTTATTATAGGAAATACAGAGTTTCGATAAATTCAGATGATATATTAAACGACAACAATACAGATAAACAATTCAAACCATTTCCCAGTATAAACAGTTATCTTGTTTCCAATACAACACAAAACAAGTGATTTTGATGTATACCACAAACATGTGTAACCTCACTGCCATCTTACCAACACTTAAAGAAAAGACCTATGTTCTTATATCAGCACACTGTTACTCCAATCAGAATTTTATTTTGTGTACATACTTTTTTGTGTCATTGAAATGTATATTTAGATACAAGGGATAATTTATGCAGTCCATGACTAATTTTGAGATGTGTACACACTGTTATATATATATTTATATATTGTTTTACTTATGTTGTTGTGTATATAGGATGCATATTAGCCATACAACAGTATAAGAATTCAGTGAGTTATACCTCTCCATTAGATACACTACATACATATAGTATACATGCCATTCTGTATTAAATGTGTAAAGGCATGATAAATGTACTTATAATATAAACACTTCTAAATAAGTCAAGCACTGTTGTTTACTAGTACATGGTGCTCATGTGCCTCTACAATAGTTTGAACAACAGAAATATAAACCTTTATAAATACAGTATTGTAATACAGTAAACTAACTGTATGTTAAATACATTTTTTTTACTGAAAGCACTGTAGTACAGATAATTAAACCACAAGTACATTGAACTGTGTAAGGCTGACAACATGTCATAAAATAATGATGTGTATACATGTATATTAATGTTTTGTGAACACATTTTTAAAAAAATCTTAAAAATTAATACCATTAAAATAATGATGATCAAATACTGATGGACTCATTTTACAAACATTATTTACAAGCAGTGTACTGTCAATACATGGATTTTAAAACTTTCTTTTCTTAAAATCAAAACACAGAAGTCATGCTGTCTATATGTCCTAGTTTTTCATCCACTTCCACACAGAATGCCATTTTCCTTTCAACGATCTTGCTTAAACTGTTACCATGTGATGTTAACACCAGACATTGATTTTTATTTAAGGGTATAATTACCATCAAGTCTTTATAACTCAGAAAATACACCAGGGTTGTAGCAGCTTTGTTTTATACAGTTGTTGTTTTTTATGTCAATAATAAATGTTGCTTTAGTTTTTTTAACAGGTGATAGCTTAGTAGGTGAGAATATTGTTGAATTTAAGGGTCAAAAACAAAAACAGTCTATATCGATTACATGATATTAGTTAATTCGGTATTGTGTGTATTACTGGTGTATAACATGTTACACCAGTTATGCATTTACATGTATTATGTGTAACTGTTGTTAAAGGTCGTAATTTAGTCATGATGTCAACACCTCTTATTTGAAAACAGAATTAAACCAAAGTTGCATTCACCCTCTTCAACATTTGAATACATGTACAGGATTACAATACAAATGAACCATACACAACCCTAATGTCCACTTGTTGTTCTGATACAATAAATTAACTGCAATCATCAAAGGTCTTTCCAAACTTGTAGTGGATAAAGGCCTGTCATTAAAGTATAGATATACCAGTATTGCACTCTCTTCATTACATAATGTTACACTCATGAAGCAAACAATTTCCTAACTGATGATGTAACATTGTTTTAACTGCCTACTTGTTTGCATTTCTAATTAGTGCAGTAATGTATTCATATATTACATTTATTGTCCGAAGGCAAACTGCACATGAAACTGTAAATATCAAACACTTTACCTCAGTACTGTACATATGAATGAATTATCTGGTGTGCTTTTTTTTCAGCTACAAAAAAATACAACCTGGTTTTGGGGGGTAATTTACAGCATGTCATTTATTTTCGATTTCCGTCTATTTCCAAAAATACAGAAATCTAAGGTTAACATTTATTTAACATTTCAAAATTTAATTTGATATAATTTGATGTGTGTTAAAATAACGAAAAAATTGTTTAAAAATATTAGAAAAAAGTTTGATGTTTATTACAGCTACTCTCTTTTGATGGGGAACATTTACTTGGAAAATAAAATAGGCCATTTACGTTCACCTTGGTAACTCTTTCACACAGTTTGGAAACCACATCCCCCTTCTACAACATTTACAAGCAAAACAGAGAGAGTATACATGTATCACAAAAAAACATTGAAGATTGAAGAAAACCATGTTTGTGTTTGATCCAATTAAAGTCCTGGTTGATCCAGTTCAAGTTACCCTTTTATTCTTATAAATGATAGATGTAAACCTGCTGAACACAAAACCAAGATGTTTGTAGAAGTCGTGGTCTAACATGGTGTAGGCAATATATCAATATGTCACCATTTACAAGTAAGCTGCCTGTCATGCTATACTGAGTTTTTGATTAAGTAAAACTGAACGAATGTAAGACACGGGCGAGGGGGGGGGGGTAACGGAGGAAAGTACACAGTTATTTTCAATAAAGGTCATATTACATATCTGAATGACAAGCTCGGTTACAAACAACACTATATCATATATCAGATGATTGTTACTTGAGTTTATTCTGGTACATGTACAAACTGTGGTCATTGATAAAGTAAGTGATAAATTGAAAGCATAGGAGCAAAATGGGTTTAAATTCTACGATAAAAGATTATGCAATTTGTTGTTGTTGTTTTTGGTCTATTAAGATTCAGTTGAGAGTATAGCTTAGGTCAATATATCATACCTAAGTGTCTATTTTCTTTCACATCATTTTGTGTTGTCTTGCTTGGTAACATTGGACTTTATCACCATCAGTTTGCTTCAAATTGAGAATGAGACTGGTAGATAACATACAACCACTACTAAGTCTTAAATCTAGTACATGAAATTACTGACATTAAACAAAATAAAAGCTTAAAACAGCAACTTATCAATAAACATTAACAAGAACAATTAAATACCAAAATTAAATTAATCAAATGACCTAAAATACGGCCATAATTTTTTAATTGCACTTGAACACAAAATGCACCCTTAGTCTAAAGTTGAGCTTTTTAGCATGAAACAGAAAAATATGATAACAAATAATTTGTACATCTACGTACACAAACAAGTGAACTTTACTCAAGGCTAAGCAGCTTCAAGGTAGCATTGGTTTGTATTATTTGGCTTATTTTACTTGTCATCAATCTACTGGTAGTGAAAATACAAGGCATGTGGCTTCTTAATTGATCTGTTCCAGTTATTAATCTTACACATGTGAAAACAAGAAAATATAGCAACACTAAATCTGTGATCTACATTGTACAAAGAAAAACCAACAACCTTAGAATAACGGATCTTTCTGCAAAATGTGTGTTACTTTTCAATCCCAGACTTCATAATTGAACATTTAATCTGTGTTACTTTTCAATCCCAGACTCCATAATTGAACATTTAAGCTTTAATTACAGTACTCTAATGATTTTCTCTGAAATGTTCAAGTACTCAAATTACTGTGGAAGAAATTTACATTGAACAATTTAGCATAAAAATGTGTTAGCGGAAAGTGTCCATAAGAAAACCAATGCTCCTCGAAGATCGAGCATAGTATGGAGTGAATAGAAGCTGGAAGGTTGAAATTGCTGAACTATCAAATCAAGTGGAAATGTTTATATAGTTGAACAATTAAGCATGCATCAGTACTATGGTAATTGTTTATCCAAAAGGAGTAACTCACCCATCTTATTGTTAGCAACTCATAATCATTGGATCATAAAGTAAGGTCAAGTCTATATTCAGATCTACACTCACTCAAATTAAAAGACTTGACATTGTTTATAATGGGATTTGCTATACCTGAAATAAAAACACCTGTACCTCCCAATGCAGGAAATGTAATTCAATCATTTGTAGGGATGTTAAACTTTATCAGTTGGGGAGTAAGTTTATAAAAAATCTTCAAAAAAAGCATAGGATCTTTCTGATTTAAGGCCATGAATTCCCCTATATATTCAATACAAAGGGAGGTAATTAAAGAATGTGAATCTTTAAAGTCTCAAATCTAGCTTTTGCATTTTGGTTTCATAACTTTTCTTCTTTTTTAAGTTTTGACATAAGTTTCTCTCAAATGGCAGCAAACAGAACATTTGGTCCTTACAACCAATCAAGGTTTTGATAAACTGTCTGTTTTCACTATATGAGTTATCTCCCTGTTATGCATGCCAAATGACTTTTCATTTAAGCCATATTATGGCCTTTGTTATGTGTCCTATTTTATAGAGGCAGAGTGAAATACATTGATTTATTTGTATTATAAAAGTGTACAGTTTTTATTTTGTCTCAGTACATAAACAACTATGTTTCACAATATTATAGATGATTATCTGCATTAACAACACAAACTACATGTGTATGGATGAACAGGCACCTTAATATTTCAACACAAGGAAACACTAGCTAAACAACATGAACTACACACAGTCAAAAACTTTCTCCTGCTATGGTGTCAAATTTCCCATTTAACATTTTTCAGTTGCAAAATCCCAAAGATTGAAATACAAACTGACTTTTGTAAGTTGGTGCCACTATATAGCATGTGTTGATCACCGCATTAAAGTCGCCTAACCTAACTTTTGAGGAACATTATTTGTACAGTACATTTTGGTAAAGATTTGTGAATATAAATAGACATATTTTTCAATATCATAGACAATACATCAGACAACAATGAATTCCAATAGAGTACTTCTACAGTGAGATAACCTGGGCAGTGGTCAGTACATGAATCAAGAAATATTGCACCTGATTGTGGTTATAATGTATAATAACAACATAGTTTTGGAACAGTTACTGAACGTTTTCATTTTGCTTAACCAAGAAAGTGCTAAGCTGTGCAGTAAACTTGGATGTTGGTGATCAATTTTAGGGGTCAAAGTATTCAATACAAATACATGTGCTGATTGATTATTTATGTTTTGCTTCAGATTGGTAAACGAGTAGGGAAAGCATGCTTTTATTTATTCAAGAAAACAGTCAGTTTAAAGCTTCAAACTGTCTTCTATATAAAGCTACATAAAAGTGTGTGCACAACAAAACATGAATTTTGAATTATTTGTCTCAAAAAAAGCAAACATCAAACTTTCAGATTTCGTGCTCAGATTTTAAAGGAACAATAACTAAATACCATAGCAACCACTCCTGCATTGTTAGTCTATAACTCTCATTAAGGTTACCGTACTTAAGATTATTGGGATAAGCTGAGAGAAGGCAAGCATTGTCAAGTCCTTTTAACAGTTGCACATAATATTAATAGTTGAAACTTTAAAAACATGAGCACCTGAAAACAACTCCCCAATAATAGTTGACACTTAAGAAAACTGGATTTTGTTAATCAATTCATTCATCAAGTATCATACATCAATAGTCTAACACATTTGAATAAGATGCATAAACAAAACTTGAAAGCTTAGTTATAATTTCGTACTCAACAGTTTATTTAGCCCACATATATGAAAAAACAAAGGATAGCACAAACACCATCGATTACTGGGTCATTGTAACCCTTGAAACAGCGATTACTGGGTCATTGTAAAAAAGCGTGCTATAAACAGGTGACCATAAAAATGACCAAACAAAGGGTCTGACAGGTGATCGAAACTCTGTCAATGCTAACTAGTCACAGCTTTTAGCCCAAATATTGTACCTGGATTTTCATTTCCATTACGTTTACATAAATAATGAATGAGTGTGCCGATAAACTTTGAATAGTCTTTTTTTCACAGATTTTTCAAGGCTTTAAATCCAGGTTATAGATGCTATAGTCTTTTAATTGCTTTTGGTTAGGTTCTATCATGTAGGACTTTTTGCAAGTCACTACAACCCAGTAGCAGTTGTTTTGTGATTTCTCATATTTACACATGTTTTGCACTAAGTTAACTTTATATTTTATGTTGAATATTTACGCCACTTTGGTTTTTCACTGAACATTTTTTGTACAACGGCATATGAAAAATAAACCTGTGACAAGTAGCCATTTGAAGAAATTGTACAAATTAAAGACCTTTTCATTTCAAGTGTCGCCTTAGATGAGCAAACCGGCTGATGAACATCACTGTTGTCACACATTTCATAAATTGTCTATGAATATTATACTTTTCTTACCCAAAATACTTTATTAATTTTCAATAGTATTTTTGTCTATAACAGTTTTTTTGTCTGTCATTTTTGTCTGTGTTAACGACAGACTTTGCACATATTATTTCTATTTACTGAGATCTATTTTTATTCAAATTTTGTATCTTTGAACATTTGTGATTTAATTTATATATTAGGTTGTAAAAGATGCTAATGCATAAATAATACTTGTTATCAAATGTGTATGTAATACTTGTTATTACCTAAATGTGGATGTAAAATCACATGTATGATACGTTCTTCGATGAAATTCATCCTTTTACATAACATAATGTAACACATAATTTGGGGTAATTTTGAGTCAGCAATATTATGCAAAGATAGCTTTCTTATACAGGTATATTTGAATGTATGTGTCACTGTTGGTCGTGTATCATCATTATGAGTCATTAATTATTCACCAATAACATAATATTGCGAGTCCGTGATTTAATACAAATAAATAAAAAGCTTAACAAAATCTTGTACCAATTCTACGGTAAAATCCATTACAAATATATAGTCTGCCAAAAATATTTTAACAGTTGGAAAAAAAAGTATGCATCAATGTTTAATGTGCTGAATTCATACCTTGTAACTAATATGCACGAGTTGCTATCCTAAACCTGTAATGTCTTTTCAATAACAACTTTTATCAAATCAAATCTCACCTTTAAAAACCGAAAAAAATTTTTTTTTAGAGAAATGCATAAAGAATTCTTAGATTATTTTAGACTACTGTTTATGATGTAAGAGTATATAAAATAATTGATGTATAAGACATCAGTCAGGTTTCACAGCCAGAGTTGATGGTGAGCAATGGCCGTGTCTTTTTAATTTGTATTTCTGGGGAGAATAGACCAGAATTCTGGACCTGCCCTTGGTGAGTTTTGATTTATAATAATATTCACAGAAAACTACAATTATCTACGTATGTGTACAGGGTGTAATTTGTATCCAGCGTAAAAACATACATTTCGTTATTTACCATACAATTTTATTTTTATTTCTCTCCCACTTGCCAAATGCTTCAATCTAAGCAAAAGATGTGTTTATGGAAAGATATGAATAAATAATCTGTTTCCTTCCTAAAGTTTAAAGGGACTGTTTCTCTATACTAGCTTTATACAAAACAGTTAACTTTCCCCCCATATAGAGGATCATGAAATCATGAAATGAGAATAAAGTTTGCACTTGACTTGTGCTTTGTCTCTAGTCTAAATTGGTTCCTTATGTACTAATTAATGACCTCTGACATGGTAAACTTTAACCTTTTCATATATGTATGATGTAAACACATGATAATCTTAAGATCTTGACATTATAAGACTAACTCAAGTCTGGTTCAATAGAAAGGATCAGATTATGACACTTGATTATACATGTATGAGATTTTGTTTTCTTCGTATCGTGTTTGTAGAGATTATGTTTTTAAAACGAACACATCTCAATATAACTTACACAGTGAAATAATTATAGGTTTTTCCCCCTTTAACACATTTAATATTAATAAAATATTCAAATAACGTATTCATTGTTCTTGTTATATGAATCATTATTTGCATGCATGAATGATTTCAGTGCAAAATGATAAAAGAGTCTATTAAAGCTTAGTACTGTAGTGTCACTAATATGTAAAGTTCTCAATGTAATAAACAGTTCTAATGGATATATATTACTAAGAACACCAACATTATGAAACAACTACAAATACCAAATTCACGTTTTACATTTCTTTAGATAAAACAACACACATAAAATAAATTTAGAAACATTGTTTTTTTGTTGTGTTTGAATATTTAAAGGGCACACAGCTATGTCAGTACTATGTCTTGACTAATTATAACATTGGTATAAGAGACAAATAGTATATCAACTAAACCTTGCTCTAACAAGTCTTAAGTGGAATCCCAATAATGAGAACACACACACCAAACAAAGATAGTTTTCATTAACCAGGTTTTTTCCCCAGATGCTGTATGCAAGACAAGAGAGTAGTTATTTGTCTAGATGTGGAAGCAGTTGAATCAATAACTAATTCCCTCTTAAGACCAATGCATTATCCTGTTTTACATCATATTCAATCAAAATAACCGTCTCAACTCTCATAACGTCCCTTTTACAATTACATTAGTTTTGCTGTAAGCGCTGGATAGGACTACACGGAACTTTGTTTTTAAATCTGCTGTAATTGATTTAGTGATGAATGTATTGTTGATATAAAACAGGCTTCTTATTTTAAACATAGTTATGACAGATTCAATCCATGGGTCAATTTGTTTTTTCACCAAGGCCGCACTGTTTCTTTTTTCGATATGAAATTAAATACTCCTGTAATTATATACCCGCGCCTCCCCAACCAAGGAGCATGTCTTATCTACCAGTATAAACTAAACATCTCATTACACAATTTAATTTAACATGACTAGTCACCTATGTCTAATGTAAATTACAACGAGGAGGTAAAACAAATCTGAAGCCATTATGACAGAAGGATGCAACCTTACAACTTAAATATTCTGTAGCACTTCTACAGATACGTCACATTCAAATGATAATCACGGATTGTAAGACTGGCAATGCATGCAATCAAGATGTCATTTTAACTGTTTTATCTATTTTTTCATTCATTTGCCGGAAATAATTTATTCATATTTTTTCATCCTGTTCATATATCAGTCTCACTGTCATAAATGTACATGCACACACTATAGAGAGAGTTTAAATGAATTGAACTAATACCAAGCGGTACAGTATATCAACATAGTCAGTAACATGGAAACAAATTTACATTTTCTCAATCAGAAAACTGTCTACAAAATAAATTAAAACAGTGATACATTCCTCTAATAAATTGATTTTTCATTATTTTTGGATAGTTTACATCAGAATAGCATGGCCGAAATTTATTACTAAGATTTAAATATTTTTGGGATTTTAATCACTTTAGCCAGTTTTTCAAACATTTAGAAATTCAGATTTACATAAACAGGTATACAGCGAAAAGGGCCGGTGATTTGGTTCAGGTAATGACAAAGAGTTTGGTTTGAGAGAACATGTACCAAAAACACACCAAACACGATGTGACATCAACCACTGACAAAACAAATATTAATGATTTTGTGTATTACAGTACAATTACCTTTTCACTGATAATATATAAACTTCATTGGCTTGGCTTAACTAGTGTGCCAAATAGTTACACTTGACAGTTTTATGTTCACAATCTGTAACATTATCGTTTGTACCACTATTGTACATTGATGGGAAAAACCCCCTGCCTTTATAGTACAAGTTTACATGGGATTAAGTTCTCAAGTTAAAGCCTTGTAGTGGCTAATAGCGCTTTATGTGGGAGAGAATTAAAGTAGCTCTCTATTACACATCAGTTAACAGTCAGTTTACTTTACAAATCCCGGAAAGGGTCAAGATAAAACACAGAATGATAGAATAGCTGTTCATCGAAAAATAGAGAGTGAACATCAATAGAAGCGCATTAAGAACATGGTTGACGGTGTGTTAATATATCGTGTGTGTTTATTTAAGTCAAGTTGTCACTTCCTTCCTCTTCTGTTTCACACTTTAGTTTTAAATCAAAATAAATACAAGTCTTATAAATACTTGCCTTTCCACCAAGCACATAGCACAGTTGTCATTATATAGCCTGTAACCATTTAGGCTGTATACAGCATTTTATCTTGTCATGTATAATGTGTGTAGATATAATACACTAATTATATGTTACATGCTTACATCTATATTGTTGTTGTTAAAACATTAGGTTTGATGAGAGAGTGTATAAAGTGTCTCATATGAAACTCACTGTCATCATATAATATACTCAGCAGTCTGCCAAAGTCAACAGAAATGACACAAACTACAGTTTATGCAGATTTGGTGTGTGATTAGGTGTTTTTACATTGCTTGGTCTCCGCATCAATAACTTACTACATAAATCCCTATAAAACATTAATAGTATCTGAGAGCCAATCACAATACATGTAACTTTGAAATACTAGACAGAAACTCGCTATTTTAGACTTCAAGCACAATTCCTTTTAATGTAAAATTGTTAATGATGAAATGTGATCTATTTTATGACATTGCATGTTGCAGTATCTATAAAAGTGTTTAATGTTTGATGCATAATTAAATCTATATATAAAAATATTTTCAATGAAGCAAATATTCCATAAAGTAATCGTTACTTACATTTGCATTAACAGGCCTTTTACAGGTATTGAGTTATGAGATAACGAAAAAAACCAACATTTTACACCCTTAAATTCTTTTACATTCTACCATTCCATACAGCTCTACAACACCTGTGGAGTATATGGGTCAACAGTTAAATGTGTGTTAAACTTTAATTGACATATTACTAATTGTTAAGGCAACTACTTATTGCAGGGCATATTATAAAGACATGTGGCTGATAAACGTATACAACCAGCCATCAGTGACAAGCTAAACAAGGTTAAACACAAACATGATAGTTCGCCTGTCGCTGTGTGTTTCAAGGTTATTTTATATTACCAGTAAGCAACAAATCAAGGAGTGATTGGAAAAAGGGTTTATTTGACATTGCTTCCAATAACACTTACACCATTGTTACATTCACTAGATGAAATGTACTTCCTGCCTTAAACAAGTTCTTATCAGGGAGCATGTAATATATCCTAGTTTGTTAAGTGATCCAGCTCTACAAGTAATCTAATAGTCTATATATGCTTGTTTTCTGTAATATATTTAATAGTGTGTTATATAAATCCTGGTTTAAGTGTATACATATATGTAATTGAGAACATTATCAACATCATTTTGTCACATCGGCAAGAGTGTTTGTAGTTTTTTGCAGTGTAGTGTCTCGCAAATTTAACATTATATAAATTTCTTGCTTGAGCTTAATTCATGTTTCTTGTTCTACCAGCTTTTCATGAGGAAGAAAAATTCTCATATCAAATTACACCAGTTTATTATGTTTAACCTTGACTCTAGCAGTTAGACATGTCTATGAATGCATAACTACACTGCTATTTCATTATCCTACATGTTGAACCTTTCGTTATAACATATAGAGAAAGGTTTATTCTACTCTGAAATGTCAGTTCATGTCTATCTTTCAATGATTGAAAAATAAAAATAAATCTTAATTCATCCAATAATGACTATCACATACCAAAACAAATCATTTTGCTTGTGAATTTGCACTTTTGTTAATTTGGGAGAAGAAATCTCACTCATTTAATGTTCAATAACTTCTCATAACATTCTCTATTACATGAACTTGCATGTAAACAAACTAAGCATAACAACTATTGTTTTTATATTTGAATACAATAATAAGAATCACAACAAATGCATTCTTTGAAAATCTTTATGCACTCTCATGTTCCATAAAACAAATCATTGTACATAGATATACAATAAAGATCATTGTACATAGATATACAATAAAGATCATTGTACATAGATATACAAT
>ENA-OREC01001118-OREC01001118.1-marine-metagenome-genome-assembly--contig:-NODE-1118-length-12847-cov-13.974002_pt1 | contig 12847 bp, 5 predicted proteins | sample MGYA00248626_ERZ508543 | MGnify/ENA primary metagenome ERZ508543 (study PRJEB26211, sample SAMN05518279) | marine metagenome | isolation source: Puget Sound, Washington, USA | host: Bankia setacea... | reverse complement strand
TCTGATGACTCAAGTGCACACGCCCTTCTGATGACTCAAGTGCACACGCCCTTCTGATGACTCAAGTGCACACGCCCGATGACAAAGTCATACAATAAATGTTAAACATTGGTGAAAAAACACCACACAATGCCATACATATATCATGCTATAGCCAGCCTGTATAAAAAATAAATAAAATTGTGAGTCACTTACCAGAGCTTGTTCTACTAGCATACAGAAGAGTATGGCATTTCCTACTTCACGGAACAGTTGGAATACCTCTGTCCTCATGTCTGGATACTGGATTAACTCTGCTAATTGTGCTTGGTAGTATCCCATCACACCTGCAACAATCAAACATTATCTTTTAATTTTTTAAATCAGAAAATTCTTTTTATTTTCTTCCTTTATAAACAAAGTTAATTTACGATACGAAACATAATAAAACTTCAGGATGTTTTTGTATTACGATTCTTAAGACAGATATCTCAACTAGGTATGATAACAGACAAAGGTTAGATTAATATACTTTGCTTAGGTACAATTAGAACACCTAGAATCATTGATGATACGACACCCTGTACTGTGCATGGACACCATGAAGCTCTTTCACTACATAATGTCAAAGTTATTTTATCTTTGAGAAGTCATGAAAGTAAGAAGAAATAGTATTGCAAGACGATGGGAGCTAATTTTGAAGGTAATTATTTTTGGAAATATCAGACCAACCTGGAGATCCATAGTCATATCTCAGCAGACGACAATTCTGTGGCATACTTCCCATCAAGATCTTTGTGTACTTCATTAGTGGACCTCGTAACTGTAACACAAGTTAAATCAAGACAAGTCAAGACAAAAGTTGAGGATGAACAATTTACATTAGATACACAATCTGAGCAAATCACTCCTAATAGTCTATGTAAAATGCGCCGGGAAAAATATAGTTAGTTTGGTAAAAAATATCAGAAATTTCACAAATGGCAAAGTCAAAATATTTTTTCGGACCAGTAAAAGTGAGCAGTCTTAATCATCCATGAATTAAATGCATAGTCTGCAAGTGAAATATAAAATACATTCAGACATATTCTCTGGATAAATACCTGACCTTGTTCTTCTTTTGACCTTCACATTCAGTCAAGAATAATTAACTTTCAGACACACAAAATATCCAATTAATTAAAAATTATTTTTTCAATTTTCAAAAAGCTGAAATAATGTTCAAGCCTTCTTACCCAGATAAGACATACAAATGCATCAAACCAATAATTGACAACTATAACAAACCTACTTACAAGCTGCCTGGACGAAAAAGTATTTCCTTTTGTAATATTTACTTGTTTCCATGGTTTACAAACTAGTTTGAGAGCATTCTACCTACCTGTTCTTGTACAATTTTCAACAATTCTTCCACCACTACAGCTATACCCTGGTATCCCAATAGTCGACACATGACACGGAAATGTGGTGGACCAACAAAACCTGCATACTGACTGTAAATGGAACTGAACGCATTTGTTAGTGTCTGAAACGAGAACATGTGTAAGAGTACTGGTAAAATTATCTAACAATGAATGCACTTATCATACAAAACAAAGCATGAAAGTTTTATTTCTATGTATTAACGTGTACCAATTTATAACTTTTTAATATATATATATTTTTGACATTAGACAATTCCAGTCTTTATGGCATGTTCTAGCTTTCAACTTGTATATTTTGCTAATTAACCATTGGGTCTTTCAACATTGTAATAATTGCTTGAATGTTTGGCAGAAATAAATCAGGATTTTGACCATATTTTTGTATGCAAACAAATAAATTCAAAATGACTTCTATAACCTACAAGTGGTAATATTCAGACTACTGTAAACTACACCCTAAATCATTGACCAAAATATTTAATTATCTGTTTCGGACATCCCTATAAAATCTCACCAAAACACACAGCTTAAAAGTCTTGCTTCACTCACCTTATCTCCCCAGACGTACCACTGTTGAACTGTTGGTGGTTTCTCACGTTGACTAGCCTCTACAAATGTGTAGTTGGTCTTCACAAACCTGTAATAATAAACTACATCAGTCAAGTTTTCATTTTCTGAAAGTATCGAATGAGGGACGAAAGCCAATGTGGTTTAAATGTTATTGAATTAAGAATCAGATATAAACTTTTCCCATTTATCCCTTGATTGTACTCTGAAAGGAATGATGTTATCAACAGTTGTTCCCTTATTCAACTAGTCCATTTCTTTGTCACTTAAGGTTTTTAAGAACTTATTCTTTGACATAATGATAAAATGTATACAAAATGCAGCCAAGGAAGCATACAAAATATTCTTGATAAATATTTAAGATAAAACTAGACCTGTGAGTCAAATTGCAAAGGTTATCCTGTGAATCACTTCTAATTATCTCCCTTGAATTATCTCCCTTAAAATATTTTCGACCAGGATTATCCTCTTTCATGTACATCCTCATGTTGTATACTGCATCTGTGTTGAATCAGTATCAATTCATCCACTAAGGTTGTGCTTACAGAAATATGAACACAGATAAACAGGGTGATTCCACTCCCCCACATAATTAAGGCTGATTTTCTACCAAGGCTTCTAACACATCACTGTACCTGTTAGTTGCTGCATTGTAACAGTAGTTTGGTAAGAAGTCGTAGTTTAACTCCCAGAACACATGAAGAGTTGTCTTCCCATACGGTGCTGACACATTGTGATTGGCCTCACGTAACATGGCATCAAAGTCATTCAATGTGAGGAACTTTCTCAACAGTTTATGGGTGAGTTTATTACAGTCTATCAATCCATCCAACTCCTGAAACATTCCAATGTATACCATTGATGTTTTACTTTAAAGCCACACTACCATTCCCAACAAGAGTTTAATACAATAACGTCATTTACAAGAGTTATTTATGTCCCGGCAACTTAGTAGTAGCCAAGATATTTCAGATTATAATGTTTTCCTTTGAAGTCATTCAATATAATTACATGTGAAATTTACTATTTTAATGGGTGACAATTTGCTTCCTTTGTTGATATTTTGATTAAGTAGCTCCATTGATTGGCTAAGAGGTCCGTTCTGCAAACATTTAAAACCTATCATTTTGATGTCGATATCATTTTTCTCAGCTTGTTAAATCCATAAATTAACATCACTAAAAAGTTATAGTTGTATAATATGAACGCAATCATTATAAACACAATCCTGTACCATTATGCCTGTTATATAACCTCTGTCAAGGACAATAAATCCTCATTCTCTACCTCAATTAAATCAAAGCAAACTAGGGAAAAATTGGTAAAATATGAACATGATCATTATAATGCTAGTCCTGTACCATTATGCCAGTGATGTCACCTCCTTCAAACCTTGCAATGGCCACTTCTAGAGACTTCTGTAATGCTGCATTGATTCTCTGTCCAATCAATCTGTTCAGATCTATAGAGCGTCCAAGTAACTGTACATGGCGTTGTTTCAACAAGGTCTCGTATCTGTTGGCTTTCGGTGCATGGATTGTAATACCTGCATTAGCACACTCAGCTCTAAACCGCTTGTCTAGCAACATACTGAAAATAGTTTTATATAGATGATAACTAGAACTGTAAGTCAAATCACAAAAGGATACTTACTCTTTCATACAGTCTTCCCCTAATTTGACACCGACAAGTTTTTGCTTCCCCTTATCTTGGCCAAATAAACCCCCCCCCCCCGAAAAAAAATTAAGGTCCTTTGTCCTACCATTGAAACTAGAACTGTCAAATCACAAAAGGATACCCCTGTCCCACAATATTAAACTAAGTTAGTTGAAATACTGAGATTGTCCCCCTTCAGGTGATATACTGCAACTGTGTAAAGTTTAATCCAACATCGGTTCATCTGTTTCTGAGGAGTTGCACTTACAAGACATCACAATATTACAATAAGTATGTTCAATGATCTCCCTTGATATATTTTGGACGAGGCCTCTGTTCGTGGGGGGTATATAAACCTGTGGGTATATTATTGTAATGACTTACCTGCTGGCCAAGTGCTTGTAGTAACCAAACACATGATCACTCAACTTGTACACAAACTGGTCAAAACACAGATTTAACTGAAATATACATCAAGGATTGCTTTATCAATAGTTTTCCACTATGCACACTTTCTCACACATTGTGTACAATATAGCAGTGCACATCTACTTTATACTACTAGTTTAAACTTTTAATAACATTATTCACATCTAAGGCTACTGCTAAACAAATTAGATTTATAAATAGAAATAGTCTAACTAAATGTACTTTCTATTTTTATTAGCTTATTGAGAAGTCTACTTTGAAGAATATAAAAATATCACAGTTAGCTCCCTTTGCAAATGTTCAAAATATCACATTTAGCTCCCTTTGCAGGATTTCAAAATAACACGGCTCCCCTCCCCTTACCTCTGCCTCAATTTCATCATAGAGAAACTGTTGGTGGAAGAGCGTTAAGGCATAGTGAGCACTGTCGTTGTACAGATCTAGAGGGTAGAGAATGTATCTGAAATGTAGAAGACAAGATTTAGGTTAGTGGTTGGTTATGGAGTTTGGTCAGGTTTGGTTACATTGTACACAGTGAAGTTGTACTTGCAACACAACCATTGGGACATACAAACAAAACTTCTTGCTAGAAAATGGGAAATATTCCAGTTGCAGTTTCAGTATTTATAATAAAAGCTATCAATGGCCACCAACATGATGTGATATGTATAGTGATGTGTAGCAAGCTTATTCCTGAGAAACCAATCCTTTACATTGGAATAACTGTACTTGAAGACTGATGAAGTAAAAAGCAGACATTCCGTGCTCTGACACGGATCTATAACATTACCAAAATAGGTGTGGGTATAAAAATAAACTTACTCCATCATGGCCGGGTTTGCTGTCTCTAGGATGTGGTCTGTGAGAATCCAAGGCATTGACATATCAATTGGAAACTGAAACAAAAACGAAGGTAGTACTGAGAATATATGTAGTTAATACATGTTTTTATACATCTATATCTGTATGTTTAATTATTATTGGTGTACAACGACCTCTGAGATGTTAACTTTGGGACTAGTCCAAACAAAGGCAGTGTAATAGGGTTCTCTTGTCTGTAGACAACTGTATTTTTTAATTTAACTTAATACTTTTCAATTAAGTGCTTTAAGCTGGGTTTAACACTTTTCCGCTCTATTTCAGAGAGAGTGTAAAATTAAAAGTGCAATCACACTCAATGCTGGATTTCTACCTATGTAGAAAACTCATGTAACTTCAGTTTTATTTACCTGTATTCTTTTACCCATAGTCATCTCCAGGAAGAATTCTCTGAACCATAACTGTGACAAGTTACAACTGTTGTGTAGAGACTCTGTAGAAACAAGCAGAATAAAGATACAGGTTTATACACAAACTAGTTTAAAATGTTCAATAAGTCTTTAACACCTTGTATATATAAAACAAGTTATGTTTTTACTTTAAACACAAGGGTTTATCAGACGTTAATTAACATTACTTGGAATTCATAAACAATACTAAAACAGATATCCCAAATTAACTGTTATATAAACCTGAGTGTTGCCGTTTGTTTTTTACAGTAGGTCAAAGACAGAAACACTTATTCTTATTAACAAGATTTAATGTGCTGATATTGTTCATTTGAGTATATTACAATTATGTGACATCCATTGATAGGACCACTTGATTCTTCAGAAATATTCGCATTAATAACCTTGGTAACTATTCATTAGATAATTATCACTTAATTCCAAATATCTATGCTGTAATACTGGAGTTTCATGATTGTTTTTTTTCCTTACTGCTCGAAAATGATTACATGTATGTTTATGCCTTAACAGTATTATGTTAACCACAACAGCTGTATTAATGATAACCTTTACAGAAGTCAACAAGAAATATAAGTTAAAAGTAATTACATAAAGAAGCTAATAAATGAAAAAGTAGTTATTGAAGAGCAACCACAACATACAGCTACAATTTGAAGGGTAACAGCTAAAGTGTTCTAAGTGCTATTGAATAAAGAAGCAGATAGAATCCTTCTCCCATTCGTCCCTCTAATTCTACTTGCTACTATAAGAAATCCATAAACAACTCTAAATTCTTTTTAACAGAGAAGAAACTAAAGGTGGTGGGTTAGTTGTAAAAGCAAAGCAATCTAAAGATTAAAAATAACAACACACAATTAAGTGGCACTATATGCCTCAACTATTAATAGTTTTGACTATTTGACATCTAGTACATGATAGGGACATTGTTTGACCTTCAACATCATCTTGGTAGTGGTCTATATGATAATGCTGTATTCCCAAGACAAAACCTTTCAAAAAGCCTTGCAATTAAGGACATGGTTTTTGAAATATTCCTTATAAGGTTACATAGAGAAAATAAATCATCTAAGTGTCATGTAAGTGTCAGAGCCTTTTGTTCTACCCAGGACAACTAATGTATAACAACAAAGCTATCCTATATATCAGATGTAAACATTGGCTTTGTAGTTAATTGTCTAAGAGAAAATATGATATAAAGAAACTCTAATGGTGAAGAATGCAGGTTCTCAAGGTCATATAAAGTGACATGTTCATGACTTTGCACAAAGATTGTGAAGTGGGATAAAAAAAAAAGAAGGTTATGACGGGAATTGTGCTATTGCCAAAAATATAACCACATGGTTTTCTTTCGTTGAAACAGAAGAGCTTTCACTCTCTTTTAGTGTATACCAACTTTGTTAAGGAAATGTATAAATTTCAAAATAATAAACAAAGATGAGAATTGAATGCATCCCCTGATAGTTCACTTCTATACTGTTATTTCTGCATGTGCCAAATAATAATACAACTACATTTGAATCTGCTGCTTCTACTATAGTGAAGTGTTCTAGGGGGGATAAATATTATATATATACAATAAGTCTTGTGTGACCATAGGAAAGTGGTAGGTTTATATATTTATTTATGTGTACAGATCAATCTAGGAGTGAGTGCAAAAGGGTTCTATCTACTTCGTTATATCAAAGCAATTAGAACCCTTCTGCGTTCAAACCCCCTCAAAATATGAATGTATATAGCAACATGTAGATATAAGGCAAGTTAAGGTTCCAAAGCTTTTACCATTGAAGTTGAGCAGATAAGTCCAGTAAATAGAATATCTATGGAAATGTTCGAAAGCCGACAAGTCCTTGTGGCTCAATTCTTTCCTCATTGACTTACGACCGACGGTTTTATCATCAATTAGGGACTCCAGCATAGTGCGTACCATATACAGCTACAAGATTTGGAGACAAAAAAGTAGATTAGAGATGTGAAGCATACTGGTTATTGGTGTTGGGTATTAAAGCTCAAAGCTTGCAACCAGACAAGCTCTCATTGTTAACAACCTGGAAAAGATTTGTTAGCAGCAGACACTGAAAAGTAACGTGTGTTTTCTATGTTCCATTCTAGGTGGTTCACTTAGATGAGTGAAAGTGAAACAATTCTAGGTGATGTTGAATGAAGAAGCAAATAGAACTGTTTCATATTCACACTCTCTAGTCTACCTGCTACCATTTCCCTGCCATTTTGCCTAGACTGTTGACCTGCCATTTTGTCTAGGACTTATTCCCGTGGTAGAAACAGAGGAGACACAAAAACATAGACCCTAACACACACAGTGATATTGTTAACTAAGCTAGAAACATGCAAGTCTGTGAGATGCAAACATACCATACTGATGCAAAATGCAAAGATTTCTTCAATCAAGGAGCAAATGCAAGTCTTTTCAATCAAGGAGCAAATGCAAGTCTTTTCAATCAAGAAGGAGCAATCATTCACACATGTACAAGAAGAACACGTCTGTTGGAGAATAGTATTCACATGGAAGGAATGGGTTTCCAATATTATAAACAAACTTTAACACGCAATTCAAGGTTCCATACTTCAGATTAGGAGCCAAAGAAATGATGTGTATCCTCATGCCATCAAAAGATTTATTTTAAATTATGGGACAATCATTTTGAATACAAGTAATGATCATCTGGAGTAGAAATTATGTGTTTTGGCACGAATGTTTGCAGACCTAGACTTCATAATCATGCAAAAACAACAATAGAAGTACGAAAAGACAAGGGTATCATTTTACCAAAGCATATACATAAAACAGTTAAGTAACGTTACGCAATAACAGGGGATCTTATTAACTTTGAAACAGCTGATGTTGTCCATTTGTAAAAACGATGTTTAAAACGAAAAACAATGAGACTGTCCGAAGTGAAGATCTGTTGGATTTAATAAAGGGATTTAGATTTGTTAAAGTTTGACATTTGTACTTAGGTTTTTGTGTAAGTGCTTTAAATAGTAATATGGTACCCGGAAACGAAAATGCAAGAGTTGCCTCTGGTTAATGTTCATGTGCTGGAGAAAAAAAACATGCTTGTGATTCTGATTAACTCTGAAAGATAATTTGGAACATGCGAGAATAGCTAGATATCTGAAAGACAACATAAACTCAGGAAACTAGCTTAGTTAGCATGCGCAAACATAGAGAAAAAGAGAATTCCAAAACAAAGCAAAACTCTGAAAGCAAGAATGAACAGGTGAGCAATAACTAAGCTGCTAAGTCATGCAAATAATTCAAACATGTAAAAAAGAAAAACCTTGTAACAATCAGGGTTCAAACTTTTCATTTTCTATCTGTGATCATAATATGTAAATCAACTCTTTTATCAAACAGTTGTGTACATTATCACCGGATTAAAATGCAAAAATATGTCTTGTAGTTATTTTTAAATTTAATCTTCATCAATAATCTATACTGTCTGTTTTCAAACTTTGTCTATACCAATGTGTTCACATTTTTGTTCACAATTCGAGGACTGTAAAAGGTAAGTTTCTCAACAGTGCACCTTATACAAGAAATAAAGAGCCGTCCATGCAAAAGGCGTCAGTACTTTTGTCATGTCTGATAAAAAATGAATTGGTCCAATGAAGATTTTACTACAGGCAAAGAACAAAAAGTTTCTTGGACCAGTAACAGTTGACTGTCTTTGGCGATCTTTGAGAGAGTGACTTTAGGTTTTAGTTTAACCAAGTCTGAACCCTAATTTGTCGACAAGGTCTATCTGCAACACAAGAAGAGAGAGGGAGAGATGGGGTGGGGAGGTAGCCAAGATCTGTGACACAATACCGCATGCCTTGTCACGTGTACAACATCACATATTTACCATTGAAGTTCAAGACATAAGACCAGAAGTAGGAGTTTTTGTGGAAATTATCTATGGCAAGAAAATGTTGATAGTCTATGTCTTTGCGTAGTGTTTTCTTTCCACCCGTATTCTTTTCAGCAATCAGCGATTCAAGCATAGTTCGTACCATATATAACTGAAATATCGTGAACAATATTATGGGGGTCATGTAACACCTACTGTACCCTGTACAAAGACTTGAGTGCATGATCCTGCAGTAATCACCTGGATACCGTTTTATTTAAGGACTTATGCAAAACTTAAAACATTTAAAGCTTGAACAAAATAAAAAATCTCTTAATAATATCCAACATAACTTGATATTACAAGCCTCGTTTCTAATTTATTGAACTACATTTGTTTGTGTATTTCTTTTATTTTTTTGACATGATCAGTGGTTTAAAAGTTATTAAAATTAGAAATGAATGCCTAGCTTTACATTTTGCGTAAGTGCTGTAGTAAAACAGTACCTTGCTGTCTGATAATCGTATAAATTATAAGTATAAATTTGTTATCAACATAACACACAAAAGATCTTTAGCTAAAATTCTAAAACCAATTTGTACACACATTTCAAATCCTTGTCAACAAATCAGCTTAGCAAAATCATGGTTTAGTTCATATTTCATAATTAGAAAGAGTTTATTTTATTATCACATTGCACTCAAAATGGCCGATGGTGGGATCCAAAAGAACCCACTATTTAAGGTCTGGATAAAAAAACGGTTTATCAAAACTTCACGGTTTTCAAATTGAGAGTATATTTCATAAATCTAAAATAGAGAGCATAGAGAAGTTTGATTCAGTGTTTACCTGGGTGGTTGAAGGTCCTACATTTCTACGAGGCACTTTGATAAAGAAGCCATCATCAGGGTCCTTCTTACCCTTCATAGCTGGGTCCTCGTGTGGCTCTACTCCACGTAACCAATCCACACATGTGTTACGTACCGACATCACAATACTGAAAACAATAAATAAACACTAGACACATTGAGTATCTGCTTACATACATATAGACAGTAATTTACACATAAGCTCATAATACTATTGAGCACAGGCCAGAAATTCTGATTCAAGTAAATAAACTAACATACAGATGGGGAGAGGTGTGACTTAGTGGGTACCACGTCTAGCTTATAATTGTTCAGTAGTGAGTCTGAACACCATCACAGACTCCCGTTGTTGTGCAAGAGGTTGGTATCAGAAACTCATTCAAGTTTGATTTCATAATCCAACTAAAATAGAGAGCCTAATGGTAGATTGACTGTTACTGTCTGTGATTTTTTTTATAAGTTTCCTCTTTAAATACCGTCAAGAGCTAACTTACACTTTAATGACATCGTTCTTTTTCTTGATGGCTTTTCTCACAGGGTCACGTAGCACCAATTGTACAAAGTCTTGTAACTCTGAGTAGATGTGTCGTCTTATTGCATCCATGAACACAGACTCCATTCTCAACATAAGTAGCTGAAGACCTTTGATCATAGCAATCACTTCTATAATTGCAAACTTCTCATCACTGCTGTAGTTATATCTAGTTGCCTGTGAAAGAATGCAAACATTGTAAAATGCACACAATTAAGCCTAAACACAAAACTTCTACTCTTTTTTTCTTCTATGGTAAAAGCACAAAAAAGGGTTACAGATTTTAAAACTTACAAATTACAAACAGATGGTAAGCAGATAAGACTTACCCTTTCATATTCCTCTGCAGCTGCGGGACAATCTTTGTTCTGATGAGGATCTGTGGGGTTCAACAACTTCCAAGTGTACTGGAAAATAAATGGACCAATGAGAATTGTACATTACTAATTAGCATTGTACAGTACTTAAGTTCAATCCATCTATTATGAGTCAGAAGCACTAATCACTGTCCCATGCCTACCTTCTAAATGTATCACTGATAATGTTACAACAATTGACACACAGGGAACTTGAGGACTGTGAGGCAAATGACAAAGGACCCAGTCCCATGTTACTAATTTTTAGTAATTATTTCCCTTAAATTATCTCCCTTGAATCATTTCCGACCAGGATAATCCTATTGCATCCACATCCCAAGGGTGCATACTGCAACTGTGTAAAGTTCCATCAATATCAGTTTATCTATTAAGGAGAACTTAAGCTTACAAGACATTTGGACAGACGAACAGAGAAGTTTATTGCGTTATTTTCTGGGGGGTTTCTTTCGGGGAGGGGGTATAAAAATGTTACAAATTGTTCCTCACCAACTCCATGACTTGCTGTGTCCATGCAGATAAGAGCTGTAAACCTTGTAAAGCTAGATCATACAAATCTTTGTTTTCTGCATCAGTTCTAGGACTTTCTCTGGTAGTAGTGATTGCCTGTAAAGAGGAAATATGGGATTAAACAAGTTGTAACAAAACAGGGTTACATGGTTCACATATTTTCTTTTTTTCCATATATATAAAATACCTAAATGACGTCAAATTATCCCAAAGTTTGCCTATATCTATTGCACTTGTTATGCAAACATATGATTTGGGTAATTCCTTCCCTGGAAGACTTTTAACGGTAAAGTATAAGTACCATATTTCACACAGTAAGTATCTCATCCAGTAGTTTCTCTAACAAGACAACTCAATGTTAAGACTTGTTCCCCACAAGCTACTAAGACCACTCAATGTTAAGACTAGTTCCCTACAAGCTACTAAGACCATTCAATGTTAAGACAAGTTCCCTACAAGCTACTAAGACCACTCAATGTTAAGACTAGTACCCTACTAGCTACTAAGACCACTCAATGTTAAGACTAGTTGCCTACAAGCTACTAAGACCACTCAATGTTCAGACTGGTTCCCTACTAAGACCACTCAATGTTAAGACTAGTTCCCTACTAAGACCATTCAATGTTAAGACTAGTTCCCTACAAGCTACTAAGACCACTCAATGTTAAGACTAGTTCCCTACTAGCTACTAAGACCACTCAATGTTAAGACTAGTTCCCTACAAGCTAATAAGACCACTCAATGTTAAGACTAGTTTCCTACAAGCTACTAAGACCACTCAATGTTAAGACTAGTTCCCTACTAGCTACTAAGACCACTCAATGTTAAGACTAGTTGCCTATAAGCTACTAAGACCACTCAATGTTCAGACTGGTTCCCTACTAAGACCACTCAATGTTAAGACTAGTTCCCTACAAGCTACTAAGACCACTCAATGTTAAGAATAGTTCCCTACAAGCTACTAAAACCACTCAATGTTAAGACTAGTTGCCTACAAGCTACTAAGACCACTCAATGTTCAGACTGGTTCCCTACTAAGACCACTCAATGTTAAGACTAGTTCCCTACTAAGACCACTCAATGTTAAGACTAGTTCCCCACAAGCTATTAAGACCACTCAATGTTAAGACTAGTTCCCTACTAGCTACTAAGACCGCTCAATGTTAAGACTAGTTCCTTACAAGCTACTAAGACCACTCAATGTTAAGACTAGTTCCCTACTAAGACCACTCAATGTTAAGACTTGTTCCCTACAAGCTACTAAGACCACTCAATGTTAAGACTAGTTCCCTACTAAGACCACTCAATGTTAAGACTAGTTCCCTACACGCTACTAAGACCACTCAATGTTAAGACTAGTTCCCTAC
>ENA-OREC01001117-OREC01001117.1-marine-metagenome-genome-assembly--contig:-NODE-1117-length-12848-cov-15.246574_pt1 | contig 12848 bp, 4 predicted proteins | sample MGYA00248626_ERZ508543 | MGnify/ENA primary metagenome ERZ508543 (study PRJEB26211, sample SAMN05518279) | marine metagenome | isolation source: Puget Sound, Washington, USA | host: Bankia setacea... | reverse complement strand
TTATGTATATTTGTTGATATATTAAATGTCTGTTATACGTTCATTCATTTTCTTTAATATCAAATATGAGTATAATAATACTTTAAGAAATTGACAGTATGGACTTAAGATTTCCCTTTTTGTCTTCTTCCATTATATAATTTGATCCTCCAATAGAGGAAAAAAGTTGTCACTATTTATTGCAGAACAGTGATTAAAAAGCAGTTTTCTTTTCAGATTCAGCGGTAATAATTCAAAATGCAGACAATCAAGTGTGTAGTAGTGGGCGATGGTGCCGTAGGAAAAACATGTTTACTCATATCTTACACAACAAACAAATTCCCCTCAGAATATGTACCAACAGTAAGTAGTAGTATTTATTAACCAAGAGTTTTTACTATATTATGAGATAGGTAAACTTACGTATTTAAAACACTCTCACAGACACCCTTATTACCATTGCAGTATATATATATGAAATTTAGTGTATTTGTTTATAAATATAACGGGTGTATGCAGTCTATGCAAAAGAAATCCGGCCTAAGGCTGTGACTGGTAGAAAAATGTGCTGTTCTAGTTAAAATATTTGAAATTCAACAAAAGAATATTTAATCCAGACCAGTAATAGTTGACTGCCATAGCAACCCCTGTTTATAGCAATTGAATGAGTTATATATATGTGTACACTAGACTGTTTTTAATTGAATTTTCGTACATTGACTTTTCCAGGTGTTCGACAACTATGCAGTAACTGTGATGATTGGTGGGGAACCGTACACACTAGGTTTATTTGATACAGCAGGACAAGAAGATTACGACAGATTACGTCCACTTAGTTATCCACAAACAGATGTTTTCCTAGTCTGCTTCTCTGTAGTCTCTCCGTCTTCATTTGAAAATGTGAAAGAAAAGGTTAGAGCTTATATTCTTTACTTTCCTTTTAAAGCACTTCCCTTGACAGAGTAGGTAGAGCGTCTGACTTGTAATCGGTCAGACGTGAGGTTGATCCCATCATAGGCTTCCGCTGTTTCCTTTGGCAAGACACTTTATGCTCATTGCTTAACTGGTTGGTTTCAGTAAGGGGTTGGAGCTTGATTAACATAAGCAAATTTGCTTGTTTTTCAACCAAACTAAAATTAGTATAAACTAAGACTTTTGGCTAACTTCACATTAAAAGTAAAAATCAACAACAAAGATTTTTTTAAAGAAAAATACCATCATATTTAATAAAAATACTCATTGAACATGTGAGCAGTATGTTACAGGTTAATGAGACCAACTTTCATCTATTTCAGTGGGTGCCTGAGATCACTCATCATTGTCAAAAGACGCCTTTCCTCTTAGTTGGAACACAAATAGATTTGAGAGATGATGCCTCAACTATAGAGAAACTCGCAAAGAACCGACAGAAGCCCGTGTCTTCAGAAATGGGAGACCGTTTGGCCCGAGAATTACGTGCAGTGAAATATGTTGAATGTTCAGCTCTTACACAGGTTAGTAGATGTATTTACTCAGAGATTACTCAGAAATATGCACATAGGTATCTATATGTTATATGTTGTAAAGTCTGTGGTTTCTCAAATGTTGCTTTGGTTACATTATGTTATCAAATTTCAGAGATTTTTATCAATCTCGAATCCCGAGGTGTAAATATTTCTGCGGTTTAGCTAAAATCTTTTTCTCATTTAAGTAAAGATCTAATATTGCAGTTTTTCTTACTTCCTTAACCTTCTCGTACACATAAAGGGCTAAATTAAACTCGCAAGTCTGTAAGCATTAATAAGGTGGTCCAAATTTGGCTTATAGTGTGCAGCTAAATTTATTTTCGATTGAAAAAAATCCTAACATATCATGGTAACGTAAAAGAAAGTCAGATTTTCTATTCAACTTTGTTTATATGCCCAACCATGATAAACTTGGTATTTTGAATATATAGAAGAAAGTCTGTGGAACATCATTACAGCTTTATATTCCAAACATAGAATAAAATCTGCATGTGGAAACTGTTAAGATTAAATGTAAAAGTGTTTGTTTTTACCTTTATGTACAGAAAGGTTTAAAGAATGTGTTTGATGAAGCAATCTTGGCAGCCCTGGAACCACCAGAAAAACCCAAGAAAAAACTGTGTGTCCTTCTGTAGTTGTATATGTTGCCATGGCATCTGAGGTCATGTGATACGTGCGTAGTTCAGCCACAGATTGGACATTGTAGTTCTGAGCAGATAGTTGATAAGCTCAAAGTGGACAATTACTAATATGATTCGATGTTATTCTCATAGATGATTGTATGTTACATTGTATTGTATAAATAGATTGAACGCTCGTCTATCCTATCCTTATGTTATTGATGTTATATTTAGGTTGGAGGAGGAAAATTAAAGCTTCAGTGTTGCATTTATGATTTATTGAAACATACACATTTTAAGAGGGGGAGCAACAGGGGTTTGAGTGTCATTGAATAAAGAAGCACTTAGATTCCTTTTGCATTCACTCCTTTATAGTATATTTATGCTGGTTTTGAATAATGTTACAAAACTAAGACCTATTTTTGAAAGTGAACAATTCAAATTCATCTGGTTTCTATAATAGACAAACACTGTCAGTGATAACTAAACTTTGGTAGCAGTTAGACTAGGAAAGGTCTGTCGGTGCTAAATTGTATTTTGTATAGTGTACATAAGTTACCAAGTCTGCTTTTCTGAAAAAATGTCCATTGTGTTTTGATATAGGCCCAATTGTAAACAACATGATCACATGTCTCTTTTAACTGAAAGATGTACTTTTCAACCAGGAAATTATGATGCATTTGTACACTCAGGTTATATTTATGAAAACAATACAAAGGTTAGGACTGGACGGGAGTATGTGCTTATGCTGACTTGGTAGAAAACTTGTAAAACAGTTTTAAAGAACAGTTTTAAAGTACAATGTGTACAGATTGATTAGATGCTGTGATCAGATTGGATATATTTTGATGAGTTTGTAATTAATGGCTGATTCTTGTGTGTGCTAAGGTGTAAAGAATTTGTGTGAATATGATGTGTGGAAGCAGTAACTTATGTACTGTAGGTCTATTACATTCTAGCAGATTATCAAGGCATTCATTCAAGTACTGTTAATGAGTATATCAGTTATAGTAGGTTCTGTTCACACTATATTTGTGCTATATACTCATTCTTTTAACTGTTCTATGCCTACAAACTTCTGCGAATTGAAACTGTACTCTTCTGCATGATGAATAATTCAGATTCTCTGTACAGGGCACGAACATTATCAAGATCTTTAATCAGTAATCATCCTGTATATCAGTGTGAGTGGTATATACCGTAATAACAGGAACGCATTACAGATTTTGACATGTTCAGTCATCTTGTGGCCCTTACGAGTGATTTTGGTTGTAGGATGAGTGGAATTTGGATGCCCTGATGTATATACAATTTACTGCCTTTGCATCCTTCTACTGCATGCTTAACTCTTCTGTATCTTCTATCTACTTACAGAAAGGACTGAAGAATGTGTTCGACGAGGCAATACTTGCTGCTTTAGAGCCACCGGAGCCACAAAAGAAGAGGAAATGTGTTCTCCTATAATCCACACACACATACACTTTCTGTCTTGCAATCTTTGATACACTGTAAAACAAAATTTAAGCTGTGCTATTTTTTTACTTTTTTGACAAACGAGACAAGCTTTCTTTGCACAATACACATGTAGCACCCAAAAAAGGGGGCTGACGAAACCCTTGATTATAAATAGTATCGAAAGTATGAACGTGTTACAACTGTCATTTGCATTTCTTGAGGGTTGAATGCTAAAAGATCCTATCTGCTTCTGTATCTGTTTGCAGTTAGAATCTTACAACTCTTAGCCCCTTGATTTCACAAAAATGTTAGATGATATTGTCAGTTTGTGTAAGACTCTATTTATTGTGCTAAAATGAGATTTCAGGTCTTCTTTTTGCTGTTTGTCATGAATCTTTCGAGTCTGTTTTGTTTTTGCTAAATTAATGCCAATTAGTTTTTGGAAAGAAAAAAGCCAATTATGTTTTGCGTTTGTTCTTATTATTATATGGGATTTTATCTTGCCAATTTATTAGAATTATGTTGTAATCAAAGCACTGTGTGTACTCTTGATTTGATATAAATGAATTTAGAAACAAGAAACAAGAGCAACATTTATAGTATCTCTATGCCACGTGCAAACTAACTTTCAATGTATCAAAAACATTCAAAAAATTGTCTTGACTTGATATATACTTTCTCTCTATTTTACCTTCTCTCAATTAAAGATGTAACTGTGTGTGAGAGAAGCATGGATATAAAGCACATTATATAAGTCATCAGTGTTTGTAATGTGTACAATTAAACTGTTTTCATGTAGTTGAACATGCAGTGTTTACCTGCTTAAAGTCTTGTGTTTAACTTTAAAGCTACTTTTTAATTTTACGTGTCCAATCATGTTTGGTGTGTACAGAATTGGGCAGCACTAAATTCACTAATGTTATCTGAGACCTCGTCTGAAAAATGTTAAAGGGAGATAATTTGTAATAAATGAATAGCAAAAGTGAGTCGTTTATTTGACAACACTTTTCCAATCACTTAGAACTTTAACTCTTTCGTTAAACAAATAATCACTGAAAAAAGGGAGAGGGGAGGTAACTTAAAAATACCTAACACTGCAGAAAGTGAGGGAAATCAACTTATAAAAATAAACACTTAACGGATAAGTTGTTAGACACTGCTAGGTTTCTTGTACATCATAAAGTCATTGATATCATATTGTGCATTCATCATGTATGGAAGCTTGAGTGGATGTTCATATCAGAGTAATGTATTATAACTTATATAGTAAGAAATCAGTATCAGTCAATATAAGCATCATGTGTGGGTATTTTAGTAAGGATATTTAGAACACGGTATATTCATGTTTTTGTACACTTCTTCCATTGTGGCTTACACTGACAATAAGCTACTGAGAGATCGCATTTTTGTTCCGAGTTTATTCGGAAATCAAAGTAATTTTAAACACAGTTACTTACACAATTTCTTTTAAAAACACATTTTTTCAAGAATTTGGGAATAGCAGTTCTTCAATGTAACTGTTCATATTATATGTACAAACTTACAGAAACTAAGATTGGTTATAGGCCATAGACATAAAGAATAAAAGGCAATAAAAGCCTCCTTTGAACAAGAGCATAATGATTCTTTTTGTTGAAATGCAAGAAAAATGCACAAAAACAGCATCAATCATTTCATTTAGTAATAACAACTTTAGCTTCTTCTCAAACAGCTCTATAGTTATCGATTGGCATTGTTCTATGTACATGTGTAGGGTTATACAAGGATGTTAAGTGTAATGCTGTATTAAGACATTGACTGTTTTGTTCGTTGGTTTTGTACAGCTGTTTGTAGAACATTAGTACCCTTATTTATGTATAACTATTAGCATGTTAGGAGCCAGTGTCACTAAGACTTATTATTGCAATGTTTTCATGTTGTTGTGTTTTTTTTAAATTTGTGAATGGAACACTTCTGTGTATTTTGTTCTTATACTATATGGAATGATCGTGAAACTGTCCTATATGCTGTTCATTATAGAAGTAAATAGTACAGTTTTGAATTCATCCTTTTAATGGTACATGTATCCGTAGAAGAACAAACTGCCTGTACTGTATAAAGTTTTAGTTTGTTAACCCAAAAAAAAATTCAAAAAAAAATGTGAATGAAAATGTTGTACACTTGTAAGATGTACCTTCTAGAATATGATTGGTTCTGTTCTAGAGTTTATTTTGAGAGCTTTAAACAAACTTACAAAACAATTCCTGTTCATCTTGAGGCAAACCTGCTTGTCGTATTGTCAACACACGATGATACACAGATAGATACATGGGTCAAGTGTTTATACCATTGTGTTGAGATTTTATTTAAGATGTAGTGTTGTGGATATGTTGCTGTCTGACCTATATGTTGCTGTCTGACCCATCCCTCCACATACACACTGTTACTATTTTGGTTTTGTGTTATTACAGTTAAAAGATTCAATGATCTGTTTCTGAACAAGGTACAAGTACTTAGATATTGACTCAGTTTGGAGTACTGAGTCGTAGCATAACCTTCTTTGTGTTAAAGTCCCAAAACAAAGGGTTTAAGGAGAGTTAAGAGTGAATTCCAAGCTGTGAAAGGGAAAAGGTTCTAAGTGCTATGGAATAAAGAAGCAGATAGAACCATTCCACATTCACCCTTCGAGTTTCTACTATTGGAGTCATTGACAAATGTAAAAGAAAAAAAATGTGGAGAATTATACTTGTCCAATATTATAGCCTTTGGAAAAAAAGCTTCACGGTAAGTTTGGAGTTAATCTGCTCATCTGTTTACTTATATCATTTAAGAATTTACTAAGTGTTTAGAAAATAATGTGTCTTCATGCATTGGGAACTTATCTAACTTCTTTCTCCAGTCAAATTAAATGTTGGATTTATATGTGACTATGTTTTATATAAACCATGAATTCTTACTTTTTTCCAGTTAAAAGATAGTTAAATATGTTGGGACTGTAATCCACTAAAGCTTATGTTACATCTGTACTGCTACATTGTATAAACCACTGACATTGATTGTACCTTGTTCACCTTTTTGATTTTTCGCTTTCGTAAAAAACAACATGTTCTGGTAATTATTGAACAGTAAGGTGCCTAAATACGTCCTCCAATCAAACTATTAGTGTGAGTGATTTGCTGTTTTGTGTTCTCATATTAGATGTCTTTGTTTATACAATTTATACAAGTAATTATGCTCTAAATATATCTTGAGATGTACAGAGTGAGAGGACAGTTCTGTTTGTTAGCGACTATAGCGGGGGCCACACAATACGCCGCTATGTGTGCTCTAATTTCATTGGATTTAAGATTTTTGTTTTTCGTATGCATTATAAGATAGCTATGATTCATTCAGGTACCAAGATATCTCGTATATTGTCCTTGTATGCTTCTATATATCGTCTTTAATCACAGATACTCTAATTTGAAAGATCCATTTATTTTTGTCTGCTATGTTTTGCATTAGTGTGCGTGTTTTACGTGCTTGTGTTTATTCGAGGTGAGCCTTTGTTATCCCGTTAGTAAATAAATACACACTATTAAGTTGCTTTTATGTTTGGTACGTTGTCAAAAATAGAACATTTAAGTGTATTCAGCTGTGATTCATCATTTATTTAATAGAAGATATTCCAGAATTACCCTAGTCTATAGTCAAGTAAAATATTACGAAAATTGATCAATTATAGATATTAATTGATTGACAAATTCAAAATACGTGTAGTTGGTACTAGGTACATAGTCAATACTAATAACAAGTAATTACTAAACTAATAAGATAATAGAACTCTTAAGAAAATTAAAAACTAATCACAACAACACAAGAATTGATTGCATAAAACGTAATAGAAATCATGATAGAACTACAAGTGCCCACTATGAATGATTAGTTTCTATGTACATTTTATCTTTCATTTAAATATGCTAATTATTATATTCTGTACATTTTCTTACTTAAATAAACATACCTATTCATCAAACGTTTTGTGTTCTTTTTTGTATAACATGTAGACAGTAGTGCATTAACATAACCATGTGGTGTTGTGTATTTATTCCCATTATACCATACATTAAAAATGTGAATCTACTGAAAACAAGAGATGTCAAAGGACAAGACCCCAAAGGTTGATATAACACTTAGAAGTGTCTACAAAATAGTCCATTCTGAATTAAATACACATTTAAAGAATGACATTTATGTATTGAATAAATAAAACATGAAAGAAGACTGAACTGAACAACATTCTTGACAATCAACACCAACAAATACTCCTTACACGCATACTGTATATCCACCAAAGACAAAAGAATATGAATCAAAGTAATTTCAAGAAATCCTAAAACACCTATGCTATACCTGAGATTAACAGACATGATGTAGTTTACTCTTAAATAAGAATGCAAGACAACCCTGTTTTTGCACTAGATCAAGTTTAACAGAGTGCTTTCCCCTTTTGAATGTTTTAAATCAAAGAATATAGCACAAAAAATACTGAGACTCAAAAAGGGAAACTTACTATAAAGGAAATAGTATTACTATATGTTGTAAAACGTTCAAACATGGGGGGAGGGAACATTGATCTAGTAATGATATATATTTGTTCTATCGGCATCTAAGACAAAAACTTTTATCTATTTTTTTAAACAAAATAGGGTGTGGGTTCTTGAAACGTTCCTGGTAGGTCAAAATACAGTACAACAAAATGTAGTGAGTAAATACTACTCCAGGTAATGTTGACTCTAATGACAATGCCTGTCTACGTAACACATGAAACTATTCGAAATAAAATCATTATTCGAAAGTGGCATATAAATTGTATTAGTTTCAACATGGTATTAATTATTAGAATTTGAAATGGTATTTGAGAAATAGAGGATTGGAAAATGGCGTCCTAGTTTCAAATAGTTCTCATTATTCAATTGGACTGATATGATTTTAACTTAACTTGCACATTAAGCATCGTAGAACTATAAGTGTATATGTGAAACAATCATAAAACCCAGTATCAGTCTCACTTCGTCTACCAGTCTCGCTTCGTCTACCAGTCTCACTTCGTTTACCAGTCTTACTTCGTCTACCAGTCTCACTTTACCAGTCTCACTTCGTTTACCAGTCTTACTTCGTTTACCAGTCTCACTTCGTCTACCAGTCTCACTTCGTCTACCAGTCTCACTTCGTCTACCAGTCTCACTTCGTTTACCAGTCTCACTTCGTCTACCAGTCTCACTTCGTCTACCAGTCTTACTGTCTAATCACGGTTACTAATATTGCTCGTAATGAGTTGTTAATTTGCTATAAACTTGGTTTATATTGCAATAAACATATTGTATTTACAGTTATATCAGACGCAATTATTTAAAATCGTTATAACGTCGATGGTCTTCAATCTTCAATTTCCTCAAGTTATGTAAAAACAACAATATACATGCAATTTGACGAAATCTTTTTATTTGCATATACATGTATTTACTTTTTAACTCAATATCGGTACATGGAAGTTACTATGACAACACACGTTTATGCTTATCCCTTACACGAATACGTTTCTTCAGTATTTGTCTTATTCTGTAATGAACCCTTATTTTAGAATTGCTGTGAATTGGTGTTGTCGCCGAATTTGCATCACTGTTCATGTACGATGCTAACATTGTTCTGTTGCAGCAAGAAGCATTGTTTTTTGCTTGATGTGAATAATTGATGTCATGTTGTTGTTCATTTACTGTAACTATAATGTTATACCTTTACTTCTATTTAGTTCTGGTCTATTTAGCGAATTCTGCCATACATTCGACTGTTCTTGTCTTTTAACGTGTGAACAACTAAAAATACGCTAGTCCAATTAACGAAAAATCACTCAGTTTATCTTTTGACCCGTAACACATCTTCACGGCATTGTCTAAAGGTGATATGTGTCTGATTTTAACTGTCAGTCTTAATGCAAGCATATCTGTACTGACATGAATCAATCGTCTAACTGAGAGATTAAACAATGCCATACCCCGCGACAGTTTCGATCTTTTTTCACAGTTATGCCATTTCTATTCGGGGTACTTATAAAACCACGTGACCCGTAGTATTGGACAAATTGTATTGACGCAGGCTTGAATCATCGGCCGAACACGTCAAGTCCGATCAGGATTAAAGTAAATAGCTTTTAAGTGGAAATAAAAGTTAATGTCTGAAAATTAAGAACGCCGTATACAGGAATTACCAAAACCACCGAACAGTAGAAGAAAGGTATGTAATTTAATTATTTAGTTGTCTAGTTGAAATGGTTTATCTTCTTTACAGTTTGAATTGTTATCTTTCTTAAGCGTTACATTTGAAATCAGAATATCTCTTTTTGTATATATTTTTTTAATCATCTTCATTCGAATGGTAAATGACTAATTAGCTGTTTACCTGGTAACACTATAATAAGAACAGATATACTTATCGTTGACATATTGTAATTAGTGAAAGAAGACGTTGTATGGAGCTATAATTATGATCATTGACCCTGTAACAGAACTGTTCTTGAGCGAAGAGTTTTGTCGTGCTTGGGGTGTTGTGTCTTTTACATTAAGAAAACAAAATCACAAAAATTGAATGTACTTTAAATCTGGATTTTTTCTTAAATGATCAAGGTACCTCCGTTTTTATGCATTCATTTTAAAGTAGATTATTTAGCCAAATGTCGCTAACAACGCGTATTTAAGAAAACCACTATCTGCATACATGTATAAGGAATTACCGCATGCACGTGTAATTCACTTAGCTTTTAGTTAACGTTTAGGGCTGAAATCTGGTGGTACATTTCTTACAATTAGGGTTAAAGGATCGAAGAATGACAGCACATCATTGTAACATAGACACTGTCACATGCGGGTCCAGCTTTCACTCATTTTCCCTTTTATCAAAAACTACACAATGTATTTTTCGTTGATATGCATTACAACTGCATACTTATTAGAGAACGAAACTAAAGACTGCTATAGAAGTTAAAATAACAAGCTCAAACCGCTAATACTTAATTTCGGATTCTTACGCTACATGTTTCAGGCGTCGTGGTTTTATAAATGTTTTATCAGTTTTAGGACTTCTACATACATAAATGCCAATACTTTAGGACCACCGTTTTTTGTCAACTTCAAAATTCATAAAACTGTTTGAACTAGCCCGAGCACTATTTTTAATATTTCATTGACCATGTAAATATCATAACAATAAGCAGCGAGACTATAAAATAACACAATGTTTATATAAAGAATTTAGCACACTAATATGTGTTCCCCCTCAAACTCTGGCCATGATATCGGAAGTTTGATTAGGGTAGGGTAGAGTAGGGGCACTGTTAAAATCTAGTTCAAATTTTAGCAAGAAGTGGGTGAAACCAATTGGCGATATTGACGTTTTCCTCTCATTTTTGTGTGTGTTGAAATACTGTTGTAAGAAAGATCATTTTCACAATTTTATTCTGAATGTACATTGAAAACTACTACTTTACGTCAACTCAGAACAAATCGTAAACTAGTAATTTTAATGTTTCGTTTAAACATTTGCAAACAACCCGGTTATCTTCAGACAATACGGTTGGCATATATTAACGAAGTTGTATTACATTTCTTTTTCTGCTACTTCAAAGATGGTAAGACTGGTTTAGTAACGATATCTCAATTATTTAATGACGGGTCAAGCTGATTGGATCTGTTCTTTAAGACACTTAAAATATTGTAGGAAGATCAAAACATATGAACGAAGAGACTAAATAGGTGGACTGAGAAATCGATTCACAATGTCCCGAAAACAAACAACTGTAATCTGTCAAACGTTCAGTATTACATGTGTATCGAGAACCCTGGAACATTGACATTATTTTACATATCGTTAAATACATGTATGTTTGTAGTACCTTCGTAGACATAATGCTTTTGTTTATAATGGATTGTATGACTAGATTAACTATGTAATTTCAATGATTTTGGTAAGGCAATTTTAAACAAACGTACATGCACATTCTATCTACCGTTACTAGAATGACATTCGTGCGGGCGAATTTTAGCGACCTTTATTTACAAACAAACTTGAAACATCCAAACTTATAAGCAGAATCAGCACAATATACCTAGGGTACTGGTAGTTTTACATTTTCAGCGACATTTAAGCGCCTATACAAAATAATACAAGTAATAACCCATTATAATCCATACCATTCGTTTAGAAAGCCATCAAAACTAATTCGAATCTATGCAACACCAGCGTCTAAAATTCGGCATCTTAATATCGTGAAGAAATTGAATTAAATGTAGTCTATTACAAAAATGCGTTCTAGTGTCCTCTCTTTTACCATTTCTTGGACAACCTATGCGGCTATGTTTGTATTTTCGATCCATTTCATATTGGAATATAATTATTGCATGTATCATTACTGTGTCAAACTTCTATTCGCGTCCATTCTGTACCAATCTATAGTTTTAGCATTCTTAGGGGTGTCTAAAAGATTGGATAACACCATTTATATAAACTATTGAAAAACAAATCTCCACTTTAACAATACAGGTTTAAAAATCGATTGTGACTGGTCAATTCATGTATAGATTTTGTCCTTTCAAGCTCGGACAATACTGACCAGCAAAGAGTAGTGTTTGATTTAGGGTTGTGTAGAACGGGTCACAGTTTATATTAGTTAACAAAGGATTAATACTTCTATCCGATCAGACATTTTAAAAGAAGCCTTTATGGTATAAGAGTAACCTGTAGGGTATTAGATAAACGGTTTTAAATATAGGAGATCATGAACAGACATGTGTCACATTCCAACTTGTGTTTATTACAGATGAAACGCTATAAATGAATAGAAGAAACAAATCGACGTGTGAACGCGAAATGGTTCTGTTCGTTTCTTTATTCTGTAGCACTTAGAAACTTGAAATTAGAAACAGAAGCTGATTATAAATCGATGAATACGGAAAAAATGTACGCACGAAAACCCACACACACAATTTATGCCGATCCAGTGTACTGTCATGATTATTTATAAACAAATACATACTACTTGCTACATACTAGTACATACATGCTGGTACCATGTACGATCCCAATGTCTGGTATTAGTTTAGCTTATCGTAGCTCGTTCTCGTACATGTTGTACTATCAAGCCTTCTGACATACGAATTGTCAATCAGCTAATACGTGTCGACAAAACAGTTGAAGAGTTATGTCATATGAAACATAGGCCATGCATTTCCTTGAACATTATATTACTCGATCATATCACCGCCCCCCCCCCCCCCCC